>Ga0255092_1000042_pt1 | contig 73283 bp, 72 predicted proteins | sample Colum_Yuk_RepC_8_2_FD_188454 | JGI IMG/M metagenome (GOLD analysis project Ga0255092, IMG submission 188454) | Freshwater microbial communities from Columbia River, Oregon, United States - Colum_Yuk_RepC_8d | ecosystem: Environmental > Aquatic > Freshwater > River | place: USA: Oregon...
GTTCATGCGGGAGGGGGCGGCGAACCCCTCGCCGGATATGGTGTTTTTCGTCGCGGGTGGGGGGCTGATTATGACGCTCTTTGCCATGATCTGGGCGACGCGGAGGGAAGAAAGATGAATGACGAACGTTTCACCGGGTCGTTCACCCAGCAAGAGCCGATCCCGGAGGCCGGGATAGAGGCTGCCATCGCCGTGATGCGCCATGGGCGGCTGCACCGCTATAATGAGGCACCGGGCGAGGTGTCAGAAACCGCCCGTCTGGAAGAGGAATTCGCGGCCCTGACCGGGGCGAAATACTGCCTTGCCGTCGCTTCTGGTGGCTATGCGCTAGGGTGCGCCTTGCGCGCCGTCGGGCTGGCTCATGGAGAGCCGGTCTTGACCAATGCCTTCACCCTTGCGCCTGTGCCGGGTGCGATTGCCGCGGCGGGCGGCAAGCCGGTCTTTGTCGAGGTGACCGAAGACCTGACGCTGGATTTTGCCGATCTGGAGGCCAAGACCAAGGCCACCGGGGCGCGTCTCTTGATGCTGAGCCATATGCGCGGGCATCTGTGCGATATGGAGGCTTTGGTTGCGCTTTGTGACCGATTGGGCGTGACGATCATCGAAGATTGCGCCCATACCATGGGGGCCGCGTGGAAGGGTGTGCCGTCGGGGCGGCAGGGGCTGATCGGCTGCTATTCGATGCAGACCTACAAGCATATGAATTCGGGCGAGGGCGGGTTTCTGATCTCGGATGACCCGCAGGTCATGGCCCGCGCCATTCTGCTGTCGGGCAGCTATATGCTGTACAACAAGCATCGCGCCGCACCGGGGCCGGACGTCTTTGACGCGGTGCGGATGGATACGCCCAATGTTTCGGGCCGGATGGACAACCTGCGCGCGGCAATTTTGCGGCCGCAATTGCCGACCTTGACCGATCGCGTCGCCCGTTGGGCCGCGCTTTATCAGACATTGGAGGCGGGCTTGCAGCACACCCCCGGTTTGCGGTTGGTGGCGCGTCCTGCCGAGGAAACCTATGTCGGGTCCTCGTTCCAATTTCTGTTGCCGGGCTGGTCCGATGCCCGCATGGCCCTGTTCCTGACCCGTTGCATCGCCCGCGGGGTGGAATTGAAATGGTTCGGGGCGGATGAGCCGGTTGCCTTTACCTCGCGCTATGACCATTGGCGCTATACCGAGGCGCAAAGCTGCCCGAACACCGACCGTATTCTGAAAGGGCTGGTTGATATGCGGCTGCCATTGACCTTCTCGCCAGGCGACGTGGCCTTGATCGCCCGCATCATCCGGGCCGAGGCCTTGGCCGTGGGGCAGGGGCCAGAGCCGGAGGCCGTGGCACCGCCGCGCGTCCAGTAGGGCTGCCCTTGCCGAACGAAGACGGGGGCGCTGCGCCCCCTCGCGCGGATATTTGCACCATATTGCAGGGCGCCCGAGTCGGGCTGTCTTGGCTGTCGGTCGCTTTGGGCCGGATTCGCCACAAAATTTAGCATGCTACGGCATACAACGACGAAAATCTTGCGCCACAAGGATGGGAAAACCGCGCCCCATGCGTTGACCCCGCCAAGGGGGCAGGATAAACGGGGGCCAAGAGATCAAGCGGCCCATGGGGGCCGTGGCTCGCCCGTTGCCAGCCAAAGGAGACCGCTCGTGGACAATCCGCTGTTGCGAGAATACCTGCCGATCCTCGTTCTGCTTGCCATTGCTGTCGGACTTGGCCTTGTGCTGATCCTTGCCGCCGCCGTGATTGCCGTGCGCAATCCCGACCCGGAAAAGGTTTCGGCCTATGAATGTGGCTTCAACGCCTTTGACGACGCCCGGATGAAGTTCGATGTGCGCTTCTATCTGGTGTCGATCCTGTTCATCATCTTTGACCTTGAGGTTGCCTTCCTGTTCCCTTGGGCCGTGGCCTTTGGCGAAATCTCGATGCTGGGCTTTTGGTCGATGATGGTTTTCTTGGGCGTTCTGACCGTGGGCTTTGCCTATGAATGGAAGAAGGGGGCCTTGGAATGGGCGTGATGACTGGTGCCAATACCGCAGGCGGCGACCGCGAGGTTGCAACCCAGGCCCTGAACCGCGAGTTGCAGGACAAGGGCTTTTTGCTGACCACCACCGAAGACATCATCAACTGGGCGCGCAACGGCTCCTTGCATTGGATGACCTTTGGTCTGGCCTGCTGCGCGGTCGAGATGATGCACACCTCGATGCCGCGCTATGACCTTGAGCGGTTTGGCACAGCGCCGCGCGCCTCACCGCGCCAGTCGGACCTGATGATTGTGGCCGGCACCTTGACCAACAAGATGGCCCCGGCCCTGCGCAAGGTCTACGATCAGATGCCCGAGCCGCGCTATGTGATCTCGATGGGCAGCTGCGCCAATGGCGGCGGCTATTACCACTATTCCTATTCGGTGGTGCGCGGCTGTGACCGCATCGTTCCGGTGGACGTCTATGTGCCGGGCTGCCCGCCCACGGCCGAGGCGCTGCTCTATGGTATCTTGCAGCTGCAGCGGAAGATCCGCCGCACCGGCACCCTTGTGCGCTGAGAGGTTCGAATGTCTGAAGCCTTGCAAGAACTTGGTGCCTATCTGGCGCAAAAATGCCCGGATGCGGTGATCGCCAGCGAAGTGGCCTTTGGGGAATTGAACGTCACCGTTCAGCCCGCGCATCTGGAAAGCCTTGTCACCTTCCTGCGCGATGACGCGGCCTGCCGCTTCACCTCGCTGGTGGATATCACGGCGGTGGATCACCCCGAACGCGCGCCGCGCTTTGATGTGATCTACATGTTCCTGTCGATGTATAAAAACCACCGCGTCCGCCTGAAGGTGGCGACGGATGAGGATGATATGGTGCCGTCGATCGTGGCCATTCACCCCGGCGCCAATTGGGTAGAGCGCGAGGTGTTCGACATGTTCGGCATCCTGTTCTCGGGCCATCCGGACCTGCGCCGCATCCTGACCGATTACGGTTTCCGCGGGCATCCCTTGCGCAAGGACTTCCCGACCACGGGCTATACCGAGGTTCGCTATGACGAGGCGCAAAAGCGCGTCGTTTATGAGCCGGTGAGCCTGGTGCAGGAATACCGGCAGTTTGATTTCATGTCCCCGTGGGAAGGTGCGCAATACATCCTTCCGGGCGACGAAAAGAAGGCGGGGTAAGCCATGGACGGCGATATTCGGCAGAACTCCTACGACGACGGCAGCCACGAAGGTCTGGCGGGCGAGCATCGTATCCGTAATTTCAACATCAACTTCGGCCCGCAACACCCTGCTGCCCATGGCGTTTTGCGTCTTGTGCTCGAGTTGGATGGCGAGATTGTCGAACGTTGCGACCCCCATATCGGGCTGTTGCACCGCGGCACCGAAAAGCTGATGGAAAGCCGGACTTACCTGCAAAACCTGCCGTATTTCGACCGCCTCGACTATGTGGCGCCGATGAATCAGGAACATGCTTGGTGTCTGGCGATTGAAAAGCTGACCGGCACCGTGGTGCCGCGTCGCGCCAGCCTGATCCGCGTGCTGTATTCCGAAATCGGCCGTATTCTGAACCACCTTCTGAACGTCACGACCCAAGCGATGGACGTTGGCGCCCTGACCCCGCCGCTTTGGGGGTTTGAGGAACGCGAAAAGCTGATGGTGTTCTATGAGCGGGCCTGTGGCGCGCGTCTGCACGCCGCCTATTTCCGCCCCGGCGGTGTTCACCAAGACCTGCCGCCGGCGCTGATCGATGATATCGAACAGTGGGCGAAAGAATTCCCGCGCGTTCTGAATGACTTGCACGGGCTTTTGACCGAAAACCGCATCTTCAAGCAGCGCAATGCCGATATCGGGATTGTCACCGAACAGGATATCTCCGACTGGGGTTATTCGGGGGTGATGGTCCGCGGTTCGGGTCTGCCGTGGGATTTGCGTCGCAGCCAGCCTTACGAGCTTTACTCGGAATTCGACTTCAAGATTCCGGTGGGCAAGAACGGCGATTGCTATGACCGCTATCTGTGCCGCATGGCCGAGATGGAAGAAAGCCTGAAGATCATCCATCAGGCGATTGCCAAATTGCGCGCGCCCGAAGGGCAGGGCGACGTTCTGGCGCGTGGCAAGATCACGCCGCCGAAACGCGGCGAGATGAAGCGTTCGATGGAAGCGCTGATCCACCACTTCAAACTTTATACCGAAGGGTTCCACGTTCCGACGGGCGAAGTTTACGCCGCGGTCGAGGCCCCCAAGGGCGAATTCGGCGTTTATCTTAAGGCCGATGGCACCAACAAACCCTACCGCGCCAAGATCCGCGCGCCGGGTTATATGCACCTGCAATCCATGGACTACATCTGCAAAGGCCACCAGCTTGCAGACGTCTCCGCGATCATCGGCACGATGGACATCGTGTTCGGGGAGGTTGACCGCTAATGCTGCGTCGTCTGCACAAAGAACAACCGGCTTCCTTTGAATTCACCCCGGCGAACCTTGCCTGGGCCAAGGGCCAGATTTCGAAATATCCCGAAGGGCGTCAGGCCTCGGCGGTCATTCCGCTCTTGTGGCGTGCGCAAGAGCAGCACGGCTGGCTGACCCGTCCGGCGATTGAATATGTCGCCGATATGCTGGGCATGGCCTATATCCGGGTGCTGGAGGTTGCGACCTTCTACTTCATGTTCCAACTGCAACCCGTTGGCTCTGTGGCCCATATCCAGATCTGCGGCACGACGTCGTGCATGATCTGTGGCGCAGAAGAGCTGATCGCGGTCTGTCAGGAGTTGGTGGCAAAAGCCCCGCATACCCTGTCGGCAGACGGCAAGTTTTCTTGGGAAGAAGTCGAATGCATGGGCGCTTGCGCCAATGCGCCGATGGCCCAGATCGGCAAGGACTATTACGAAGATCTGACCGCCGACAAGCTGCGCGAATTGATCGGGCGCTTCTCGAAGGGCGAGGTTCCGGTGGCGGGGCCGCAAAACGGCCGCTACGCCGCGGAACCGCTGTCGGGTCTGACCACGCTGAAAGACCATGAAGCGGGCCGCAAGCCTCACAACGCTTCGGTTCAGCTTGCCGTGGATATTGGCGACAGCGTCAAGCGCATTGACGGCACCGAAGTTCCGTTGACGACGCCGTGGCTTGGCAAGGCTGCTGGCGCTGCTGCCAAGGCGGAGGACGCAACACCGGCCAAGAAAGCGGCCGCTGCCAAACCGGCAGCCAAAGTGGCTGCGCCCGCAAAGGCTGTTGCCTCTGACGCTGGCACGCAGCCCAAGGGGCTGAAGGCGCCGAAAAAGGGCAAGGCAGATGATCTGAAGACCATCGAAGGTGTTGGCCCGGCGCTGGAAAAGCTGCTGAACGAACTGGGGATCTTCCATTTCGAACAGATCGCAGGCTGGGGCGAGGCCGAGATCGCATGGATCGACGGCAATCTCAAAGGCTTCAAAGGCCGCGCAACCCGCGACAAATGGGTGGCACAGGCCAAGCTGATTGGTGAGGTCGGGATCGAAGAATTCCTGATCCGCGCCAAGACCAACAATTACTGACGGGGGTAGGGGATGGCAGACCATCATCATGATCACGCACCCGTCGCTGGCCCTTGGGCTGGCGGTTGGCTGGTGGCGGCCGTTGCCGGGCTTTTGGCCGCGGTTGCGGCTCGCGCGATTGGCGAGGTCACCATGACCCCGGCGGTGCTCGTCGGGCTGGTGACCTTTGGCGTCTTCGGGGTCCTTTTGGGCGCTGGCGGCGTGGAGCGGGCAGAATTTGACGACCATGGCGACGACCATGGTCACGCGCATCACTAGGGCTGCGCGGGTGTCGGCCCCCGGGCGGGATCAGGAAACAGCCAAACAGGCGCGGCGTGCTGCGATTGTGATGGCTGGAACCATGATCCTGTGGATGGGGGCACAGGTTGTGGGCGGCGAGATGGGGTGGCCGGTGAAATACACCCTGCTTGTCGACTTGGCGGCGCTGGCCGGATTTATCTGGTCTTTGGTCGTGACGTATCAGATCTGGCGCAAGCGCCGGGGTTAGGAAGAGGGGCATCATGCTCAAGGATCAGGACCGCATCTTTACCAACCTCTACGGGATGCATGATCGCAGCCTTGCGGGCGCGAAACAGCGTGGCCATTGGAATGGCACGGCTGACCTTATCAAGCTGGGCCGCGACAAGATCGTGGACCTGGTCAAGGCGTCGGGTCTGCGGGGCCGGGGGGGCGCAGGCTTCCCGACGGGTCTGAAATGGTCCTTCATGCCGAAGGCGTCCGATGGCCGCCCGTCCTATCTGGTCATCAATGCCGACGAATCCGAACCCGGCACCTGCAAAGACCGCGAGATCATGCGGCATGATCCGCACACCCTGATCGAGGGGGCGCTGATCGCCTCTTTCGCCATGGGCGCGAACACCTGCTACATCTACATTCGTGGCGAATATATCCGCGAACGCGAGGCGCTGCAGGCGGCCATCGACGAATGCTATGATGCCGGGCTTTTGGGCAAGAACGCGGCCAAGTCGGGCTGGGATTTCGATCTTTACCTGCACCATGGCGCGGGCGCCTATATCTGCGGCGAAGAAACCGCTCTGCTCGAAAGCCTTGAAGGCAAAAAGGGCATGCCGCGCATGAAGCCGCCGTTCCCGGCAGGCTCGGGCCTTTATGGCTGCCCGACCACGGTGAACAACGTGGAATCGATTGCTGTCGTGCCGACCATCCTGCGCCGCGGCGCGGACTGGTTCGCCTCGTTTGGCCGTCCGAACAACGCCGGGACCAAGCTTTTTGGGATCTCGGGCCATGTGATGAACCCTTGCGTCGTTGAAGAGGCGATGTCGATCCCGCTGAAAGAACTGCTGGAGCGGCATTGCGGCGGCGTGCGCGGCGGCTGGAAAAACCTGAAAGCGGTCATTCCGGGCGGTTCCTCGGTGCCTTTGCTGACCCAAGCCCAGTGCAACGATGCGCTGATGGATTTCGATTGGCTGCGCGAGCAGCGCTCGGGTCTTGGCACGGCGGCGGTGATTGTCATGGACAATTCGACCGACGTCATCAAGGCGATCTGGCGCCTGTCAAAGTTCTACAAGCATGAAAGCTGTGGCCAGTGCACGCCGTGCCGTGAAGGCACCGGTTGGATGATGCGCGTGATGGACCGTCTGGTGCGCGGCGAGGCCGAGGTCGAAGAAATCGACATGCTCTTGTCGGTGACCAAACAGGTCGAAGGCCACACCATCTGCGCGCTTGGCGACGCGGCGGCTTGGCCGATCCAAGGTCTGGTGCGCGCCTTCCGCGAAGAGATCGAAGACCGCATCAAGGCCAAAAAGACCGGCCGTATGGGCGCGATGGCGGCTGAGTAAGTGAAGGGATTTGCGATCATGTCCACGGGTCTGATGACCGCTTGTGTTGCTTCGGGGCCTGCCCCGATGCCGCTTGCGGCCTCTGGCCCCGTGGCTATTTCGCATCAAGGTCTGGACTATATCGTTGATCTGCAACCGACCGTTTCCGGCGCGCAAATGACTGTGTCCGCCGAAACCGGGGCGTTGACCATGGATCAGGGTCTGGTGGCCAAAAACGTGGCGGGCGCGTTCTGCGCCAGCCGTCGCGCTGCCGTCGATCCGCGCGCCCTTGGGCGGTTTGTCGCTGGGTCTTGGGTGTTCAATGGGGGCTGCGCATGAAGATGTCGGCCCCTCGTCATGGCATAGCAAAGGCGATTGCTTCATCTGAAGGGGCAGGCAAGTCTTTGGAGTTCACCATGAAAACCTCTTTGAAAACCACCGTCGTCGGCGTCTTGGCCCTGATCGCTGCCCCCGCCCTTGCGCTGGAGCCGATCAACAAGGAACAGCATATCAACCACACGCTGTTGCAGGGCTTCATCGCCGACAAGATCGATGACAACTGTGATGGCCTTTCAGCGCGCAAATTGCAGGCGCTGTTTGAGTTGAACTCCTTGCGCAACTATGCGTTGGACAAGGGGTACAGCTCGTCCGAGGTGAAGGAGTTTGTCACCTCGAAAACGGAAAAGGCCCGCGGCAAGGCGGAAGCGATGGATTGGCTGCATGCGCAAGGCGCGGTGGACGGCGATCAGGCCAGCTTTTGCAAGATCGGCCGCGACGAAATCGCCAAGGACAGCCTGATTGGGCAGTTGTTGCGAGACGACGAGTAAAGGCGCGGGAATTGGAGTGCCGCTCTCGGGAAGGCCCGGTGGCGGAAACAGTGAAGGACGGGTAGGCAGATGACCAACCTCAAGAAGATCAGCATCGACGGCATCGAGGTCGAGGTGGATGGCGCGATGACCATCATTCAGGCGGCCGAGGTGGCAGGCGTGGAAATTCCGCGTTTCTGCTATCATGAACGTCTGTCCATCGCCGGCAACTGCCGGATGTGTCTGGTTGAGGTCGTGGGCGGCCCGCCGAAGCCTGCCGCAAGCTGTGCGATGCAGGTGCGTGACCTGCGCCCCGGCCCGAATGGTGAGGCACCGGTGGTCAAGACCACGTCGCCGATGGTAAAAAAGGCCCGCGAAGGGGTGATGGAGTTTCTTCTCATCAACCACCCGCTGGATTGTCCGATCTGCGATCAGGGCGGCGAGTGTGACTTGCAGGATCAGGCGGTGGCCTATGGTCTGGCGGGCAGCCGCTATAACGAGGTCAAGCGCGCGAGCGACAACCTGAACCTTGGTCCCTTGGTCAAAACCGAGATGACGCGCTGCATTTCCTGCACCCGCTGCGTCCGCTTCACCACCGAGGTTGCCGGCATCACCCAGATGGGCCAAACCGGGCGCGGCGAAGATAGCGAGATCACCTCTTATCTGAACCTCACGCTGGATTCGAACCTGCAGGGCAATATCATCGATCTTTGCCCGGTCGGCGCGCTGACCTCCAAACCCTATGCCTTCACCGCCCGTCCGTGGGAGTTGACCAAGACCGAATCCATCGACGTGATGGACGCGCTTGGTTCGAACATCCGCATCGACACCAAGGGCCGCGAAGTGATGCGTATCCTGCCGCGCAACCATGATGGCGTGAACGAGGAATGGATTTCCGACAAATCGCGCTTCATCTGGGACGGTCTGCGCCGTCAGCGTTTGGACACGCCGTACATCCGTGAGAATGGCAAACTGCGCAAAGCAAGCTGGGGCGAGGCGCTGGCCGCTGCTGCCGCGGCGATGAAGGGCAAGAAAGTCGCCGGTCTGGTGGGCGATCTGGCCCCGGTTGAGGCGGCTTATTCGCTGAAAACGCTGGTGGAATCGCTTGGCGGCAACGTCGAATGCCGCACGGACAATGCCAAGCTGCCGGCCGGCAACCGCTCGGCCTATGTTGGGACGGCGTCGATTGACGACATCGACAGTGCCAAGGTGATCCTGCTGATCGGCACCAACCCGCGTGTCGAATCTCCGGTGCTGAACGCCCGCATCCGCAGGGCATGGTCGAAGGGCGCGATGGTCGGCCTGATCGGCGAGGCTGCCGATCTGACCTATGACTACAAGCACATGGGCACTGACCGCGCCGCGCTGGTGGATCTGGTCGGCAAGGTGCAGGCCAAGGACAACACCGTGGTCATCATCGGCCAAGGCGCCATCAACGAGGCGGATGGCGAGGCGGTTTTGAGCCAAGCCATGGCTTACGCAACCGGGGCAGGGGCCAAGTTCATGGTTCTGCACACCGCCGCTGCGCGTGTGGGGGCGATGGATGTCGGCGCTGTGACCGAGGGCGGTCTGGCCAAGGCCACCGAAGGGGCCGAGGTGATCTACAACCTTGGCGCGGATGAGGTGGAAATTGCTGCTGGTCCGTTCGTGATCTATCAAGGCAGCCATGGGGACCGCGGTGCAATGCGCGCCGATGTGATCCTGCCGGGCGCCGCCTATACCGAAGAAAACGGGCTTTTCGTCAACACCGAAGGCCGCCCGCAATTGGCAATGCGCGCCGGTTTCGCACCGGGCGAGGCCAAGGAAAACTGGGCAATCCTGCGGGCGCTGTCGGCCGAGCTTGGCCAGACCCTGCCGTGGGACAGCCTTGCGGCGCTGCGCGCGACCCTCGTCGCCCAGCACCCGCATCTTGCCCGCATTGACGAGGTTGCGGCCAATGATTGGCAGCCCTTGGCGGTCAAGGCGCCTGCAAAGGCGACGTTCCGTCCGGTCATCCGCGAGTTCTACCTGACCAACCCCATCGCCCGCGCAAGCGCGGTCATGGGCGAGTTGGCGGCCATGGCCAAGTCCCGCGCGGCGGGTCAAATGGCGGCGGAGTAAACGGCCCATGTGCGTTGCCTGCAAAACCTTTGCCAGCCTCGGGATCGCCTCCGCGATCCTGTTCGGCTGCGCGCAAGGAAGCGAGCAGGCGTCGCAGGGCACATTTGCACCGCAGTACAACGGCATCGAGACGATCCTTTTGGACGGTGATCTGGTGAATTTCCGCGTGGAAATGACCGGCGCGCGCGACACCAAGGACGTTTCGGCCTATGCCGCTTGTGCCGCTGCGCAATATGCGCTGATCCGTGGCTTCGGATTTGCCCGGCATGTGCGCACAAATGTCGATAAACAGGGTGGAATTTGGCGCGGGGATGCGGTTTACACCATCTCGGCGGCGCTGCCCGAAGGGTTGAAAACGATAGATGCCGAAGTGACCGTGCGCGACTGCGGTGCGCAAGGTATACCGACGGTTTAAGGCCAAAAGGCTAAAGGGACGTGAGGGATCATGGCTGAATTTTTCCAGACGGGCGCAGGGATTGCGGTGCTGATTGCGCTGCAAAGTCTTGCCATCATCGCTTTCGTGATGTTGAGCCTTTTGTTCCTCGTCTATGGCGACCGCAAGATCTGGGCGGCTGTCCAGATGCGCAAGGGGCCGAACGTGGTGGGGGCCTTTGGCCTGCTGCAATCGGTGGCCGACGCCTTGAAATATGTCGTCAAGGAAATCGTGATCCCCGCTGGCGCTGACCGCCCGGTGTTCTTCCTTGCGCCGATGCTGTCCTTCGTGCTGGCGATCCTGGCTTGGGCCGTGGTGCCGTTCGATGATGGCTGGGTCTTGGCCGATATCAACGTGGCGATCCTATTCGTCTTTGCCGCCTCCTCGCTTGAGGTTTACGGCGTGATCATGGGCGGCTGGGCCTCGAACTCGAAATATCCCTTCCTGGGCTCGCTCCGCTCTGCCGCGCAGATGATCTCTTACGAAGTATCGTTGGGCCTTATCATCATCGGCATCATCATCTCGACCGGTTCGATGAGCTTTGGCTCCATCGTTGCCGCGCAGGATGGCGATCTGGGTCTGTTGAACTGGTACTGGCTGCCGCACTTCCCGATGGTGTTCTTGTTCTTCATCTCGGCCCTTGCGGAAACCAACCGTCCGCCCTTTGACCTGCCGGAAGCGGAATCGGAACTCGTCGCCGGGTTCATGGTGGAATATTCCTCGACCCCGTATCTGCTGTTCATGGCGGGCGAATATATTGCCATCTTCCTGATGTGCGCCCTGATCAGCCTGCTGTTCTTTGGGGGCTGGCTGTCGCCGATCCCCGGTCTGGCCGATGGCTGGTGGTGGATGGTTGCGAAGATGTGGGTGTTCTTCTTCTTCTTCGCCATGGTGAAGGCAATCGTGCCGCGCTACCGCTATGACCAGCTGATGCGTATTGGTTGGAAAGTGTTCCTGCCCTTGTCGCTGGGCTGGGTCGTGCTGGTGTCCTTCCTTGCAAAATACGAAGTTCTGGGTGCTTTCTGGGCACGCTGGACCATCGGAGGCTAAGGGCTGATGGGCATTTCGGTTCCTCTTTTCCGCCAACTGGCCGAGCTTGGGCCGCGCATTGCGCGTCCCGAGGCGTCGGTCATGCTTGGTCGGCAAAAGTCGGTGCTGAAGTCCCGCAACCGCAGCTATTACAAGACGGCGCTGAAGGCTTATGGCCACAAGACCACGGTGGACGAGTTGTTCGACACCACCGGCTTTGCCGAACCGATGCTGGAAAAGCTGGGGTTCGGTGCAGTCCAGACCATGGATTTTTCGGACTACGAAGGCGCGCAGATCCTGCATGACCTGAACCAGCCGGTTCCAAAGGATCTGCATGGCCGTTTCGACTTCATTCTGGATGGCGGCACGTTGGAACATGTGTTCAACGTCGCGCAGTCCTTCCAGAACATCTTTCACATGCTGCGCGCCGGCGGCACCTTTGTTTCTGCCACGCCCTTCAACGGCTGGCCGGGCCACGGGTTCTACCAATTCCAGCCCGATCTTGTCTGGTCGTTCTGGAAATATATGGCGCATTGCGAAGTGGTGCGCTGCATCGCCCTGCCGAATGACCCTGAAAAGCGGTCCTTCGATCTGCCTGACAACAAGGGCAGTGCGCGGCGGCGTGAATATGACGACAAGCTGCCTTCGGGCCGCGTGTTTCTGTATTATGAGGTCCGCAAGCTGGCGGACAGCCATTTGGGCGGGGCGGCCTTGCAGGCCGACTACGAGACCAAGTGGAAAAAAGGCTCTGACGAGGAGAGCGAGCAATGAGCATCGACTTTGGCCGCGCCACCAAATACTTCCTGCTGATGGATTTCTTCAAAGGCTTTGGCCTTGGCATGAAGTATTTCTTCGCCCCCAAGGCGACGCTGAACTACCCGCATGAAAAAGGCCCGCTGTCTCCGCGTTTCCGCGGCGAACATGCGCTGCGCCGCTATCCCAATGGCGAGGAACGCTGCATTGCGTGCAAGCTGTGCGAAGCGGTCTGCCCGGCGCAGGCGATCACCATTGATGCCGAACCGCGCGAGGATGGCAGCCGCCGCACGACGCGTTATGACATCGACATGACCAAGTGCATCTACTGTGGCTTCTGCCAAGAGGCCTGCCCGGTGGATGCCATTGTCGAAGGCCCGAATTTCGAATTCTCGACCGAGACGCGCGAAGAGCTGTTCTACAACAAGGACAAGTTGTTGGAAAACGGCGCGCGTTGGGAAGCCGAGATCGCCCGCAACCTTGAACTTGATGCGCCGTATCGGTGAGCCACAGATGACCGAAGCATTCACCAACGTTTTTCAGCAGATGATGGAGCAGGGCCAGAAGATGGCCGCTGCCTTCCGTCCTGCTATGGAAGGCATGGATGTGAAGGGCTTTGAGTCGCTGTTCCCGACCATGCCGAAAGAATGGATCGAGGCGTGGTTCGGCAAGACCTTCAACCCCGAGGGCCTTGATGCCCGCACCCGACTGTTGGTGACCATCGCGGCGCTGACCGTTTTGGGCGCGCAGGCCGAGGCGCAGTTGAAACTGACCATCCGTCACGCGCTTGAGGCCGGGGCGACCAAACGCGAGATCGCCGAGGTGATCTGGCAAATGTCGATGTTCGGCGGCTTGCCCGCCATGCAGAAGGCGCTTGAAATCGCGCAAGCCGTCTTTGCCGAAACGGCCAAGACAACTGGGGAGAAAGACGCATGACCGTCGCTGATTACGCCTTTTACGCTTTTGCCATTGTGACGGTGGCGGCCGGTCTGATGGTCACCATCAGCCGCAATCCGGTTCACTCGGTCTTGTGGCTGATTTTGGCCTTCCTGTCTTCGGCGGGGCTGTTCGTGCTTTTGGGCGCGGAATTCGTCGCCATGCTGCTGATCATCGTCTATGTCGGCGCGGTGGCGGTGTTGTTCCTGTTCGTCGTCATGATGCTGGACGTCGATTTCGCCGAGTTGAAGGGCGAAATGGCGCGCACCATGCCTTTGGCCTTGCTGGTCGGGGTCGTGATCCTGATGGAACTGTCGCTGGGCATTGGGGCCTGGGTGCAGGCCGATGGCGCGATGGGCTTGCGTGCGGCCGTGGCGCCTGCGGCGGCCGAGGTGGAGAACACCCGCGCGCTTGGCCTTCTGATCTATGACAAATACATCCTGCTGTTCCAGCTTTCTGGCCTGATCCTTTTGGTCGCCATGATCGGCGCGATCCTTTTGACCATGCGTCACCGCAAGGACATCAAGCGCCAGAACGTGCTGCACCAGATGTGGCGCGACCCGGCCAAGGCGATGGAACTGAAAGACGTGCAGCCGGGGCAGGGGTTGTAATCGGGTTGGGGGAAACCCCGACCTGCGTAGGGCGGGCTTCGGCCCGCCACGAACAAGACAAGACAACGGGCACAAAGCCCTGAGGGACATGAGAATGGTAGGACTTGAACATTACCTGACGGTGGCAGCGGCGCTGTTCGTCATCGGCATCTTTGGCATCTTCCTGAACCGGAAGAATGTCATCGTCATCCTCATGTCGATTGAACTTGTGCTTTTGTCGGTGAACATCAACTTTGTGGCCTTTTCGTCCTATCTGGGCGATCTGGTGGGGCAGGTCTTCACCATGTTCGTGCTGACCGTGGCCGCGGCCGAGGCCGCCATCGGCCTTGCGATCCTTGTGGTGTTCTTCCGCAACCGCGGCACCATCGACGTCGAAGACGTCAACGTGATGAAAGGCTGACCCATGGCTCAGATCATTCTCTTTGCCCCCCTGATTGGGGCTATCCTCTGCGGCTTTGGCTGGCGTCTGATCGGCGAAAAGCCGGCGCAGATCCTGACCACCGCCATGGTGTTTCTGGCCGCCGCGCTGTCGTGGAACATCTTCCTGACCTTTGATGGCGTTACCCAGCACATCACCGTGCTGCGCTTCATTGAATCGGGCGCCTTGTCCACCGAATGGGGCATTCGCATCGACCGTCTGACGGCGATCATGCTCGTCGTGGTGAACTCTGTCTCTGCGCTCGTCCACCTTTATAGCTTTGGCTATATGGCGCATGATGACAACTGGGCGCATGGCGAACCCTACCGGGCGCGCTTCTTTGCGTACCTGTCGTTCTTTACCTTTGCCATGCTGTCGCTGGTGACCTCTGACAACCTTGTGCAGATGTTCTTCGGCTGGGAAGGCGTGGGGGTCGCATCCTATCTGCTGATCGGTTTTTACTACCGCAAGCCTTCGGCCAATGCCGCCGCAATCAAGGCTTTCGTGGTCAACCGTGTCGGTGACTTCGGCTTTGCGCTTGGGATCTTTGGCCTGTTCTATCTGACCGACTCGATCAAGTTCGATGATGTTTTCGCCGCCGCTCCGACCTTGGCGGAAACCAACCTGCATTTCCTGTGGGCTGACTGGAACGCGGCCAACCTTTTGGGTGTGCTGCTGTTCATCGGTGCGATGGGCAAATCGGCACAGCTGATCCTGCACACCTGGTTGCCGGACGCGATGGAAGGCCCGACCCCGGTGTCGGCGCTGATCCACGCGGCGACCATGGTGACGGCGGGCGTCTTCCTTGTCTGCCGCATGTCGCCCTTGTACGAATACGCCCCGCAGGCCACCGCCTTCATCACGGTTCTGGGCGCGACGACCGCGTTCTTTGCGGCGACCGTTGGTCTGGTGCAGAACGACATCAAGCGCGTGATCGCCTATTCGACCTGTTCGCAGCTGGGCTATATGTTCGTGGCGGCAGGCGTTGGCGTTTACCCGGTCGCGATGTTCCACCTCTTCACCCACGCCTTCTTCAAGGCCATGCTGTTCCTTGGCGCTGGTTCTGTCATTCATGCCATGCATCATGAACAGGACATGCGGAACTATGGCGGTTTGCGTAAAAAGATCCCGCTGACCTTCTTGGCGATGCTGATCGGCACGCTGGCCATCACCGGTGTGGGCATTCCGTTGACGCATTACGGTTTCGCCGGTTTCCTGTCGAAAGACGCCGTGATCGAAAGCGCCTATGCCGGTTCCAACTATGCCTTCTGGCTGTTGGTGATCGCGGCCTTCATGACCTCGTTCTACTCGTGGCGCCTGATGTTCATGACCTTCTGGGGCAAGCCGCGCGGCGACCATCATGCGCATGACCATGCCCATGAATCGCCTGCCGTCATGCTGATCCCCTTGGGGGTTCTGGCCACCGGCGCGGTCTTTGCGGGCATGCTGTGGTATGGCGTGTTCTTCGGCGATGAGGCCAAGATGCGGTCGTGGTTCGCCATGGCCCCGGCTGCGGCGCATGGCACCGAACACAGCACCGAAGAGGCTGCTGCGGAGGGGGATGCAGCGCACACCACCGAAGCCACCACCACAGAAGCCGCTCCGGCCGAGGGTGAAGCTGTCGCCACCACCGAGGCTGGCCATGACGAGGCCACGGCTGCTTTGGCAGCCCCCGCCGAGGAAGGCCACGCGGCTGCCCCCGGTGTCGCACCGGCTGGCGCGATCTTCATGGATGTGAAAGGCACGCCCACGCTGCATGCCGCGCATGAGGCCCCGACTTGGGTCAAGGTGTCGCCCTTCATCGCGATGATCCTTGGTTTTGCCTTGGCGTGGAAGTTCTACATCCGCTCGCCAGAGTTGCCCGGCCGTCTGGCTGCGGCGCAGCGTCCGCTTTACCTGTTCCTCTTGAACAAGTGGTATTTCGACGAACTTTATGACTGGATCTTCGTCCGCCCGGCGAAATGGCTTGGCCGTTTCCTGTGGCAAAAGGGCGATGGTGCGGTCATCGACGGTGCCTTGAATGGCATCGCCATGGGGATCATCCCCTTCTTCACCAAACTCGCAGGGCGTGCCCAGTCGGGTTATGTCTTCACCTACGCCTTTGCCATGGTTCTGGGGATCGCTGCCCTGTTGACCTGGACGGTTCTCGGGGGTCACTGAATCATGGATAGCCTCCTGTCTATCATCACCTTTATCCCGGCAGTTGCCGCCGCCATCATGGCGCTGTTCCTGCGCGGCGATGATGCCGCCGCCCAAGGCAATGCCAAATGGCTGGCGCTTTTGGCGACCATTGCAACCTTCCTTGTGTCGCTGTTGCTGCTGACCGGCTTTGATCCGGCCAATACCGGCATGCAGTTCGTCGAGGAACACACCTGGATTGCGGGCCTGAAATACAAGATGGGCGTGGACGGTATCTCGATCTTGTTCGTGATGCTGACCACCTTCTTGATGCCGATCACCATCCTTTCAACGTGGAGTGTCTCGACCCGCGTCAAGGAATACATGATCGCCTTCCTGATGCTGGAAACCCTGATGCTGGGCGTGTTCTGCGCGCTGGATCTGGTGCTGTTCTACCTGTTTTTCGAAGCTGGCCTTATCCCGATGTTCCTGATCATCGGGATCTGGGGCGGGGTGAACCGCATCTATGCGGCCTTCAAGTTCTTCCTCTACACCTTCCTGGGTTCGGTTCTGATGCTGGTTGCCATGATCGCGATGTATGTCGCGGCGGGCACCACCGATATTCCGACGCTGATGGCGTTTGAATTCTCGTCCGAGCCGATGGCGGTGTTGGGTCTGACCATCACGGGCGGTCTGCAGACGCTGCTGTTCCTTGCCTTCTTTGCCAGCTTTGCGGTGAAGATGCCGATGTGGCCGGTGCATACTTGGTTGCCCGATGCCCACGTTCAGGCCCCGACGGCTGGTTCGGTCATTCTGGCGGCGGTGCTTTTGAAGATGGGCGGCTATGGCTTCCTGCGCTTCTCGCTGCCGATGTTCCCGGTTGGCTCTTATGTCATGTCGGACCTCGTGTTCTGGATGTCGGCCATCGCCATCGTCTACACCTCGCTGGTGGCGCTGGCGCAGGACGACATGAAAAAGCTGATCGCCTATTCGTCGGTGGCCCACATGGGCTATGTCACCATGGGGATTTTCGCGGCCAACCAGCAGGGCGTTGATGGCGCCATGTTCCAGATGATCAGCCACGGCTTCATCTCGGGCGCGCTCTTTCTGTGCGTCGGCGTGATCTATGACCGCATGCACACCCGCGACATTGACGCCTATGGCGGCCTTGTGAACCGGATGCCCGCCTATGCGCTGGTGTTCCTGTTCTTCACCATGGCCAACGTCGGCCTGCCGGGCACCTCGGGGTTCATCGGTGAATTCCTGGTGCTGATCGGGATTTTCCAGGTCAACACCTGGATCGCCGCGATTGCCACCACGGGCGTGATCTTCTCGGCCGCCTATGCGCTCTGGCTTTACCGCCGCGTCGCCATGGGCGCGCTGGTCAAAGAGGCGCTGAAGACCATTCAGGACATGAGCCGCCGCGAGCGGGCGATCTTCGCACCTTTGGTCGTGATGACGCTGCTGCTTGGCGTTTATCCCGCGCTTGTGACTGACATCATCGGGCCTTCGGTGGCCCAGCTTGTGACTGACTACCACGCTGCCCTGCCCGAAGTGGCAGAGGCCGCCACGCATTAAGGAACCGATCCGATGACTGGTGTTGATTTCCAAATCCTCCTGCCCGAGATCCTCCTTGCGGTCTATGCGCTGGCCGCGCTGATGTTTGGCGTCTATGGCGGCAAAGACAAGTTGGCCGGGCTGTTGACCTGGGCCACCGCGGGGCTGTTCGTGGCGCTGGCCTTGCTCATCGCGCTGCGCGACGGGGTAGGGGCAACGGCCTTTGGCGGCATGTTCGTGGATGATGCCTTTGCCCGATTTGCCAAGGTGGTTGTCCTTGTGTCGGCCGCCGGGGTTCTGGTCATGGCGCAAGACTATATGGCGCGTCGCGACCTTGCCCGGTTCGAATACCCGATCCTTGCCACCCTTTCGGTCATCGGCATGATGGTGATGGTGTCGGCGGGCGACCTGATGGCGCTTTACATGGGGCTCGAGCTGCAATCGCTGGCGCTTTACGTCATGGCTGCGATGCGCCGCGATAGCGTCAAGTCCACCGAAGCCGGTCTGAAATACTTCGTCCTTGGGGCGCTGTCGTCGGGCCTGCTGCTGTACGGGGCTTCGCTGGTGTACGGCTTTGCTGGGACGACCGCCTTTGCAGGGATCGCTTCGACCCTGACGGAAGGCCACGCGCCTTTGGGCCTGCTGTTCGGTCTGGTGTTCCTGATCTCGGGCATGGCCTTCAAGGTTTCGGCAGCCCCCTTCCACATGTGGACCCCGGACGTCTATGAAGGCGCGCCTACCCCGGTGACTGCTTTCTTCGCAACCGCCCCTAAGGTGGCCGCGATGGCGCTGATCGCGCGGGTTATCCATGACGCCTTTGGCGGCATCCCGGACGATTGGAGCCAAGTGCTGGCGGCCCTTGCCGTGATCTCGATGTTCCTTGGCGCGGTTGCGGCCATTGGGCAAAAAGACATCAAGCGTCTGATGGCCTATTCGTCGATTGCCCATATGGGCTATGCGCTGGTGGGTCTTGCCGCGGCAACGCCGCAAGGCGTGCAGGCGACGCTGCTTTACATGGCGATCTATGTGACCATGAACCTTGGCACCTTTGCCTTCATCCTGTCGATGGAGAAGGACGGCCGCCCGGTGACCGAGATTTCGGCACTGAACCAGTTTGCCAAGTCCGAGCCGTTGAAGGCGCTGGCCATGCTGGTCTTGCTGTTCTCGCTGGCGGGGGTTCCGCCGATGCTGGGCTTCTTCGGGAAGTTCTATGTGCTGAAAGCCGCCGTCGATGCCGGGATGGTCTGGCTGGCGATGGCCGGGGCGGTCGCGTCGGTCATCGGGGCCTTCTATTACCTGCGTATCGTCTACTTCATGTACTTCGGTGCCGAGCAAGAGCCGGTGCAAAGCCGGATGTCGGCCGTGCAATGGGTCATGCTGGTGGCCGTGGCCGCGGTGATGATCCTTGGCATCGTCAACATGTTTGGGCTGGAACCGATTGCCCTGAACGCTGCCGAGGCGTTGATTGGATAAGGCTTGGCCTGAAGGGACCGGGCGGCATGTGCTGCCCGTGACCGACAGCACCAACGCCCATGCCTTGCGTGAGGCCCCGGCAATGTCGGGGCCTGCGTGGTTTCTGGGGTTGGAGCAGACCGCCGGGCGCGGACGGCGGGCAAGGGCGTGGTCCAGCCCGCGCGGCAATTTCCACGGCTCTTTGCTGTTGTTTCCGACCGAACGCCCCGATCAGGTGGCCTTGCGCAGTTTTGCGGCGGCCTTGGCCTTGCGCGATGCCTTTGTGGCCCTGACTGGGGTGCCGCAGGCCTTTTCGCTGAAATGGCCGAATGATGTGCTTCTGAACGGCGCCAAGGTGGCGGGCATTCTGCTCGAGGCGACCTCTGCCGGGGCCGGGGTGCAGGCGCTGGCCATCGGGATCGGTGTCAACCTGATCGCCCATCCCGATCAAAGCGTGATGGAGGAAGGCGCCTTGCCGGCGGTGTCACTTCTGTCGGAAACCGGGATTCGGGTGACGCCAGAGGCGTTTCTGGATGCCCTTGCCCCCGCCTATGCCAAATGGGAGGCGGTCTTTACCGCCCAGGGCTTTGCGCCCCTGCGGGAGGCGTGGTTGTCCCAAGCGGCAAAGATCGGGGAACACATCCGGGCGCGGACGGGAAAAGACACCTTCTACGGTGTGTTTGAAACCATTGATTCACAGGGTAACCTTATCCTTGCGACGGCTACCGGCCAGATGGCCATTCCGGCTGCCGAGGTGTTTTTCTGAAAGGGGTGAGGGATGCTTCTGGCCATTGACTGCGGCAACACCAACACGGTGTTTTCGATCTGGAACGGCGCGAAATTCATCGCCACTTGGCGCATCGCGACCGACCACAAGCGCACCGCGGACGAATATTTCGTCTGGCTGTCCAGCCTGCTGGCACTGACCAAGACCGAGGCGCAGATCACCGAGGCCATCATTTCCTCGACCGTGCCGCGCGTTGTGTTCAATCTGCGGGTTTTGTGTGACCGCTATTTCGGCTGCCGCCCGCTGGTGGTGGGCAGGCCGGATTGCCGGTTGCCTGCGACCCCCAGAGTCGATCAGGGCACGACGGTCGGCCCGGACCGGTTGGTGAACACGGTGGCGGGGCACAACCGCCATGGTGGCAATCTGATCGTTGTCGATTTCGGCACGGCGACCACATTTGATGTGGTGGACCATGACGGGGCCTATGTCGGGGGCGTCATTGCGCCGGGGGTGAACCTGTCGCTTGAGGCGCTGCATATGGCCGCCGCCGCACTTCCGCACGTGGATGTGTCCAAACCCGTCCGGGCCATCGGCACGAATACGGTGGCTTGCATGCAGTCCGGCGTGTATTGGGGCTATATCGGCTTGGTCGAAGGAATCACCCGCGAGGTGCGCCGCGAGCGGGCCGAACCCATGAAGGTGATTGCGACCGGCGGGCTGGCCAGCCTCTTTGCCCAAGGGACCGAGCTATTTCACGCGATCGAGGATGATCTGACCATGCATGGCCTTGTCCTCATCAACGATTACAATAAGGAAACCGCATGAGTGGCGAGCGTCTGATCTATCTGCCCCTGGGGGGCGCCGGTGAAATCGGCATGAATGCCTATGTTTACGGCTATGGCTTGCCGGGCAAGGAACGGCTGATGCTGGTCGATCTGGGCGTGGCCTTCCCCGATATGGACACCTCGCCCGGTGTCGATCTGATCGTCCCGGATCTGAGCTGGCTGATCGACAATCTCGATCGACTGGATGGCATCATCATCACCCACGCGCACGAAGACCATATCGGCGCGTTGGGCCATCTTTGGCCGCTGTTGCGCAAGCCGGTCTATGCCCGCAAATTCACCGCCTCTATCGGGCGGTTGAAGTTTGAAGAGGCGGGGCTGCCGCTGGACGCGATCATCACGGTTGAGCCGCGACCCAATGTGGTTGAGATTGGCCCCTTCAAGGTGCAATTCCTGCCACTGGCCCATTCGATCCCGGAAAGTGCTGGTCTTGTGATCGACACGCCTGCAGGCCGGATCGTACATACCGGCGATTTCAAACGCGACCCGACCCCGATCGTGGGCGAGCCGTGGGATGATGCGGTGATGGAGGCGGTCGCGGCCGAAGTTCCGGTCAAAGCGATGATGTGCGACAGCACCAACGTCTTTTCGCCGCTGCCCGGCCGGTCCGAGGCCAGCTTGGCCGAACCCCTGACCGAGCTTATCAAGGGTGCCGGTGGCATGGTGGTGGCAACCACCTTTGCCTCTAACGTTGCACGGTTGAAAACGCTCGCCGAGGCCGCACGGGCGGCGGATCGCTCGATCTGCATTCTGGGCCGGGCGATGAAGCGTATGGTTTCGGTTGCCGAGGAAACCCGCGTTCTGACAGGCTTCCCGCGCGTGATTTCGCCAGAAGAGGCGCTGGAAATCCCGCGTCGCAACCTGATGTTGATCGTGACCGGCAGCCAAGGCGAACGCCGGGCGGCCAGTGCGGCCCTGTCGCGCGGCAAATATCTGGGCTTTGAGATGAAGGCGGGGGATACCTTCCTGTTTTCGTCGAAGACCATTCCGGGCAATGAGCGCGGTGTCTTGCGCATCATGAACGCGCTGTCGGAAACCGGGGTCGATATTGTCGACGATCAGGGCGGTAAATATCACGTCTCTGGCCACGCCAACCGCCCCGATCTGGAACATGCGCATCGCATTTTCCTGCCTGATATGCTGGTGCCGATGCATGGCGAACATCGCCATCTGCGCGAGCATGTCCGTATCGCGCATGAGGCGGGCATCCCCGGCATTATCGCCACCAATGGCAGCATGATCGACCTGACGGGTGAGCTGCCGAAAGTGGTCGAACATGTCGAGACGGGCCGCGTCTATCTGGACGGTACGGTGCTGGTTGGCGCGATGGACGGCGTGGTGCGCGACCGGATTCGCATGGCGTTGAACGGGCTGGTCATGGTGACGGTCATTCTGGACGAGCAGAATGAGCCCTTGGGTGACGCTTGGGTTGAGGTGATGGGTCTGCCCAGCACCGGGCTTGGGGACAGGCCGTTGAATGAAACCATGGAAGCCGAGTTGACCGAGTTCATGGAACGCGCCTCGGGCAAGATCCTGTCGGATGACGACAAGCTGGATGATGCGATGAAGCGCATCGTTCGGCAGGTTGCCATGGAAGAAATCGGCAAGAAGCCCGAAGTTCGCGTGGTTATCAGCCGTTTGTCTGCCGAATAAGCCAAATAACACACAGAAAAAAAAGCCCCGCTTTTGCGGGGCTTTTTTTGTTATTCGGCGGCGTTATCTTCGGCCGGGGCGAGGTCTGGTGCCTGCGGCACTTCGGTCGGGGCCTCGTCGGGCGTCTCGGCACTAGGTTTCAGCGCAAAGCTGCGCAAGATGAAGTCGGGAACGTGATCGCCCATGCCGACAACCCGATCGCCGCGGTCATGATCGCGGTAGCCGCGCTCGCGACGGTCATCGCGACGCTCTTCGCGACGGGGGGCTTCGCTGCGCTCATCCCGACGCTCATCCCGGCGGGGGGCGTCACGCCGGTCCTCGCGGCGACCGCCTTCACGACGATCCTCGCGACGCTCTTCGCGACGGGCCGGGGCTGCGGGTTCCTCAACGGCGGCCACGACCACCGGTTCGGCGGCAATGGGCTCCATCGAGGCCATTTCGTCATGCGGTTTCACCGGGCGGTCGCGCTTATCGCTACCACGCGGGCCACGGGTGCGCGGGCCACGGCCCTCGGTGCTGCGCGGGCGGTCGTGCCGCTCGGGGCGGTCGGCCACTTCGGCCAAAGCGCCTTCCGGCACTTCGCCACGCGGGATTTCCAATTTTACCAACGCCTCAATCTGTCCAAGGTATTTGGCATCCGCAGGGGTCGCGATGGAAAACGCCTTGCCCTGACGTCCGGCGCGGCCGGTGCGGCCGATGCGGTGAACGTAATCTTCGGGATGCGAGGGCAGATCAAAGTTGAAGACATGGCTGACCGAAGGGATATCAAGCCCCCGTGCGGCCACATCAGAGGCGATCAGCAGTTGAAGCGAGCCGTCGCGGAACGAATCCAGCGTTTTCATGCGCTGGCTTTGGTCCAGATCGCCATGCAGCGGTGCGGCGTTAAAGCCATGCGCCTTGAGCGACTTTGCGACCACATCCACATCCATCTTGCGGTTGCAGAACACGATGGCGTTGGTGCAAGTCTCACCTTCGGACCGGATCAGCGACCGCAGAATGGCCCGCTTTTCGGTAAAGGACTTGTCCTTGCGCGACGGCGTGAACTGGATCAGCTTTTGTTCGATGGTGGTCGAGGTCGTCGCTTGCCGCGCCACCTCGATCTTGACCGCGCCGGACAGGAAGGTGTTGGTGATCCGCTCAATCTCGGGCGCCATGGTGGCCGAGAAGAAGAAGGTCTGGCGGGTAAACGGGGTCAGCGAGAAGATGCGCTCGATGTCGGGAATAAAGCCCATGTCGAGCATGCGGTCGGCCTCGTCGACGACCATGATCTGCACGCCGGTCAACAGAAGCTTGCCACGTTCGAAATGGTCCAACAAACGGCCGGGGGTGGCGATCAGCACGTCAACGCCGCGGTCGATCAGTTTGTCCTGTTCGCCGAAAGAAACGCCGCCGATCAGCAGCGCCTTGGTCAGCTTGGTGTATTTGGCGTAAACATCAAAGTTTTCCGCCACCTGTGCCGCGAGTTCCCGCGTCGGCGCCAGCACCAAAGACCGCGGCATCCGGGCGCGGGCACGGCCCTGACCAAGAAGCGTGATCATCGGCAGCGTAAAGCTGGCGGTTTTGCCGGTGCCGGTCTGGGCGATGCCCAGAACGTCCTTGCCTTGCAAGGCATGCGGAATGGCTTGGGCCTGAATGGGGGTGGGGGTTTCGTATCCTGCTTCGGCAACAGCCTGAAGCACGCGCGGATCCAGCGCAAGGTCAGAGAATTTGGTCATCAGCGTCCTGAAACTGCGGGATCGGCCCGCAAGGGAAAGAGGGGACGCATTGTTCCGGGCGTCCCGGCGTCGTGGGGCCTCGTGCCCCATCAAGGGGGCGATACTGGAAAACGGCTCTTGCGTCAAGCAAACCAAGGAGAACGCGCGCCCCCCGGCGGTTGTGCCGGCGCGCGCGCGCAGAGGTCTTAGCCAATGTCGAAGGTCACGCCTTGGGCCAAGGGCAGGGTGCGGCCGTAGTTCAGCGTATTGGTGGCACGGCGCATATAGGCTTTCCACGCATCCGATCCGCTTTCGCGCCCGCCGCCGGTTTCCTTTTCCCCGCCAAAGGCGCCGCCGATTTCCGCACCCGAAGGGCCGATATTGACGTTGGCAATGCCGCAATCGCTGCCACGGGCCGACAGGAAGGTTTCCGCTTCGCGCATGTCATTGGTGAAGATCGACGAGGACAGGCCCTGCGGCACATCGTTATGTGCTTCAAGAACGTCGTCGAAGCTCTTGTATTTCATCACATAAAGGATGGGCGCAAAGGTTTCGTGCGCCACGGGGCCGATTTGACCGGGCATTTCCACCAACGCCGGGCGGGCATAGGCGCCACCTGCGGCCACAACCACATCACCGCCATGCACGGTGCCACCCGCAGCGCGGGCCTCGGCCAGCGCTTTTTGCATCGCATCCAGCGCGCCTTGGTCGATCAAGGGGCCAACCAGCACACCCTGTTCCAAGGGGTTGCCCACCTTCACGCTGGCATAGGCCGCCTTCAGGCGGGGCAGGAACGCATCATAGATGCTGTCATGCAGGAACAAACGCCGCAGCGTGGTGCAACGCTGGCCGGCGGTGCCCATGGCGGCAAAGGCTACGCCACGCAGGGTCAGGTCAAGATCGGCCGAAGGCGACACGATGGCGGCATTGTTGCCGCCCAGTTCCAGAAGCGAGCGGCCAAAGCGGGCGGCCACTTTCGGCCCGACTTCGCGACCCATGCGGGTCGAGCCGGTGGCCGACACCAGCGCCACTTTCGGGCTGTCCACCAGCGCCTCGCCCAAAGCGCGGCCGCCGATCAGAAGGCCGTTCAGGCCAGCCGGAGCGTTGCCGCCTTCGGCGTTGAAGCGTTCAATCGCGCGCTCCAGCATGGCATGGGCAGCCAGTGCCGAAAGGTTGGCCTTTTCCGAAGGCTTCCACACCACGCCATTGCCACACACAATGGCCAGCGCCGTGTTCCACGACCAGACCGCAACCGGGAAGTTGAAGGCCGAGATCACGCCGACGACCCCCAAGGGGTGCCAGGTTTCCATCATCCGGTGGTCGGGGCGTTCCGAGGCGATGGTATAGCCGTAAAGCTGGCGCGACAGGCCGACGGCGAAATCGCAGATGTCGATCATTTCCTGCACTTCGCCCGCGCCTTCCGACACGACCTTGCCAACTTCGATCGACACCAGACGGCCAAGATCGGCCTTGTGCTTGCGCAGTTCTTCGGCCCACAGCCGCACCAGTTCGCCCCGTTTGGGAGCGGGCACGTTGCGCCACTGGCGATAGGCGTCTTGGGCCGCGTCGATGGCTTTGGTGGCGTCTTGGGCCGTATTTTCGGCAATCGCGGCCAACCGCTCGCCGGTGATCGGCGAATGGGCGGGCAGGGTGCCGGGGGTCAGGGTTACGCCCATGCGGGCAAGCAGGGCAGTGGCGTCGTTGGAAAGGGTCATCGCGGGCCTCATGCGGAAAGTTGGCTTTACATTGGGCAAAGCCGGGGCGGTGGCGCAAGAGGGGCTTGCGGCCGCAAAGCGCAGCGAAAGGGCGGCAGTTTCGGCAATATGTCGTTTCGTATGGTTGATATGATAGGTAAATTTGATCGAAATGCAGCCTAATGACGATGCAATCTGACAGGCTGGCGTAAGAAATATTCCGGGAAAGAAGTTCTGCGAATAACCAAGAAAAACTTGTCAATTCGCGTGCCGCGACGCCACTGCGCCAGCGGCGGAGTTTTGCATCTTTGGTGCCAGCCGCCGACCTGCCCGTTGCGTTTTCCCTCAAAGAGGTGCCCAATCACGGGGCGTGAACACGGAGGGAGCCATGATTGAAAAACATAGCACCGCCATCTGGACTGGCAGTCTGAAAGAAGGGGCGGGCAAGCTGAACAGTCAAAGCGGCGTTCTTGCGGACACGCCCTATACCTTTGCCACGCGGTTTGAGAACGGCAAGGGCTGCAACCCCGAGGAGCTGGTGGCGGCGGCCCATTCCAGCTGCTACGCGATGTTCCTGTCTGCGCTGATGTCAGGGGCGGGGATTGTGCCGGAAACGGTTGAGGCGCGTTCGACGGTGAAGCTGGACCCCACTACCGAAGGCGGGCCGACGGTGATGGCGGCGCATCTGGATGTGACGGTCAAGGCCCCGGCGGACGCGGCGGCGATTGAGGATTTTGCCGCCAAGGCCAAGCTGGGTTGCCCGATCTCAAAGCTGCTCAAGGCTGAGATCACCCTGACTTTGACCGTGCTGTAGACAAAAGGGCCGGTCCCTTTGGGGGACCGGCCCATTTGTTCTGCCTAAGGCAGTTTAGACCATCATTTCCTTGGTCGCCGTCAGTTTCAACGCCGGATAGTCGCGTTCGATCCGGTCGATGTCCCATTTCAGACGGGTCAGGAAAACCGTGTCGCCGTCATTGTCCAAGGCGATATGGCCCTTGTTGACGTTGACGAATTTTTCCAACTCGTCCTTCGGCCCCGCGACCCACCGGGCCGAGGTGAAATTGCTGGGTTCAAAGCGGACGGGCAGGGAGTATTCCTGCTCAATCCGGCTGGCCAGAACCTCGAACTGCAACTGCCCGACGACGCCCACGATAAAGCCAGAGCCGATCATCGGCTTGAACACCTTGGCGGCACCTTCTTCGGCGAATTGCATCAGCGCCTTTTCCAGATGTTTGGCCTTCATCGGGTCCAGGGCGCGGACGCCCGACAAAAGTTCCGGCGCGAAAGACGGGATGCCGGTGAAGTGCAGCATCTCGCCTTCGGTCAGCGCGTCGCCAATCCTGAGTTGCCCGTGGTTCGGGATGCCGATGATGTCGCCTGCCCAAGCCTCCTCGGCCAGTTCGCGGTCGGCGGCGAGGAACATCACCGGGTTGGCAATCGCCATCGGTTTTTTCGACCGCACATGCATCAGCTTCATGCCGCGCTCGAAATGCCCCGAGGCCAGACGCACAAAGGCCACGCGGTCGCGGTGTTTGGCGTCCATATTGGCCTGAACCTTGAAGACGAAGCCCGCGACCGGCGTTTCATCAGCTGAAATCTGCCGCTCGGCGGCCTTTTGCGGCTGCGGCTGGGGGCCATATTCGCCCATGCCGTCCATCAGTTCCTTGACCCCAAACGAGTTGATGGCCGACCCGAACCAGATCGGGGTCAGGTGACCTTCGAGGAACGATTGACGATTGAACGGCGGCAGCAGTTCGCGCGCCATTTCGATTTCTTCGCGGAATTTTTTCAACAGGTCAGCGGGGACGTGATCGGCCAGTTTGGGGTCATCCAACCCGTCGATCTTGACCGATTCCGCCACCTTGTTGCGGTCGGCGCGGTCCATGATTTCCAGCCGGTCATGCAAGAGATCGTAGGCACCGATAAAGTCCCGGCCCACCCCGATCGGCCAGCTTGCCGGGGTCACGTCAATCGCCAGATTTTCCTGAATTTCGTCGATGATTTCAAAGGTGTCCCGGCTTTCGCGGTCCATCTTGTTACAAAAGGTCAGGATCGGCAGGTCGCGCAGGCGGCACACCTCAAAAAGCTTTTGCGTCTGGCTTTCCACACCCTTGGCCCCGTCGATCACCATGATCGCGGCGTCAACGGCCGTCAGCGTGCGGTAGGTGTCTTCCGAAAAATCGCTGTGGCCGGGGGTATCGACCAGATTGAAGCGATACTCGCGGAAATCAAAGCTCATCGCCGAGGCCGAAACCGAAATGCCCCGGTCCGCTTCGATCTTCATAAAGTCGGACCGCGTCCGCCGCGCTTCGCCTTTGGCGCGCACCTGACCGGCCATCTGAATGGCGCCCCCGAACAGCAGGAACTTTTCAGTCAGCGTGGTCTTGCCAGCGTCGGGGTGCGAGATGATCGCAAAGGTCCGGCGGCGGGCGATTTCGGGCGGGAGGGTCGGCATGTTGGTCATGGGCCGGGGCTTTAGCGCAAAGCCGGGCCTTCGTCCACCAGATCAGCGGGGGCGGCGGGCGGTCTTGTAGAGCGTTTCAGCACCGATCTCGTCCAAAAACTGCCGACCGGCCTCGGTGCCAAAGTGTTGGACCTGGCTCAACCCCGGAAACCGGGCCTGCACATCGGCAGAAAGGACCGCGGGCAGGCGGCTGACCGTGGCATCGTTTACCATCAGGCTTTCGGCCGGAACCCCTTCGGCATAGATGATCTCGTGGCGGTCAAAGACCAGAGCGAGATAATCAACAAAGCCGCCTTCGCGCAGAAAAACCTGTTCTCCATCAACCAGATGCTTGGCCTGCACCAACAGCTCCGAGGTCGAAATGCCGGCCCGCCGCTCACGTTGATAGAGAAACATCCGGTGGTGCTGGCTGACGATCAGATCACCGGCATTGCCTAGGGTGTCCTTGGTGATGACCACCGGCGCAAACGGCCCGACGGCCTTCAGCGTTGCCCGCCCGATCCAGCGGATCGGCTGGCCGCCGTGATCGCGGGTCAGAACCCGGTCACCGGGGACCAGCGCCTCAATCGGCTTTTGCGCGCCGGTGGCCAGTGTAATCATCGTGCCGCGGGCAAAAGAAATGCACAGAAGGTCGGACAGCCCGCTGTCCTCGGGCGCGTCTTCCACCTTCAAGAGCGTGTAATCGGTTTCCGTCGCCATGGGCGACAGCGGCAGGGCGTAGCGGCTGCCATCGGGCAGGGCGAGCAGAAGCAACTCCACCCGGTCGCCTTCCTCGCCCATCAGGGCATAGCGCGCCTCCAGCCGGATCGGATCGCCAGACCGCCCCACGGCCGAGCCTTCGCCAACAAGCTGTCCCGCGCCTTTCCGCCGGGTTACCACCAACCGGCGCGGGCGGTGGGTGTTGTCCAAGCAATAGATGTCGCCGGGGCAGACCTGATCCGGCCCCATCAACCCATCGCCTTGGTTGGCCCCGTGGCAGACGTAGATATCGTCAGCGGCCAGCACCTGACAGGCGTGGCCGGGAAGCATGGGGCGGTTCTGCGACGTCATTTCAGCGCTCATGTCAGGCGGTAGGCCCAAACTGCATGTCAGGCCATTGCGGCGGATTTTGGGCCTGCTACAGTTTTTCCGAAACCATCGTGGACTTGGCACGAAATTGGGTGGGGGTGAGAATGGATCTGGGTATTCGCGGCAAACGGGCCTTGGTGACGGCGGCCTCCAAAGGGTTGGGGCGCGGCTGCGCGCAGGCGCTGGCCGAGGCGGGGGTGGATCTGGTCTTGAACGCCCGCGGGGCCGAGGCGTTGGAGGCGACGGCATCAGAATTGCGGGCGACCCGTGGCGTAACCGTTGTTACGGTTGCGGGTGACATCACCACCGAGGCCGGTCGTGCTGCCGTTCTGGCCCACGGCCCCTTTGATATTCTGGTGACCAATGCTGGTGGCCCGCCGCCGGGCATCTGGAGTGATTGGGATCGCGAGGATTTCATAAAGGCCATCGACGCCAATATGTTGACCCCGATTGCCCTGATGCAGGGCTGCTTGCCCGGCATGATTGAACGGGGCTGGGGGCGGGTTGTGAACATCACCTCGCAATCGGTGAAATCGCCGATCCCGCAATTGGGGCTATCTAATGCGGCGCGTGCGGGCCTGACCGGCTTTGTTGGTGGCACCTCGCGGCAAGTGGCGCCTTTTGGCGTGACGATCAACAATCTCTTGCCCGGTATTCACGACACCGACCGCGCGACGGCCTTGGATAGCGGCGTGGTCAAGGCGCGCGGGCTGACGATGGACGAGGCGCGGGCCGAGCGGATGGCCTCGATCCCCGCCCGCCGCTATGGCACCGCTGCCGAATTCGGCGCCGCCTGCGCCTTTTTGTGCAGCCAGCAGGCGGGGTTTATCGTGGGCCAGAATATCTTGCTGGACGGCGGGGCGCTGAATTCAACGCTGTGATGTGAATGAGTGAGTTTCGCCATGTCTGACGACCCCTCTGATCACCATGGGCCAGCCGGTGCCGATGATGGCCTGCCGCATCTGCCCCCGGTCGCCTCTGGCACGCCAAGTGGGCAGAAGGCCGCGGGGCGGGCCGCGCGACTGGCGAACAAAGCCGCACGGCAGGCGGCCTTTAAGGTGTCCGGCAAGGATAACGTTGTCCAGCACGGTCGGCGCGTAAAATTGGCAGGCTATATCGAGGGTGACCGCAACCGCGTTGAGATCAAGGCAGCGGGAGAAACCTTCAACCTCCAGCTTGAAATCCGGGGCAATGACAATCTGGTTCAGATCGAGGAAAACGCCGCGATCCGGGGGCTGACGGTTTATATTGGCAACCATGTCCCGGCCCATCAGGTGCGTCTTGAGATCGGGCGCAATTTCTCGATCAGCCGCGGCGGGGTGTTTTACCTGTTCAATTCCGGCAGCCGTCTGCGCTTTGGCGATGATTGCCTGCTGTCTTACAACACGGTCATTCGCTGCGGCGATTCACCCCATTTGATCTTTGATCGCGGCTCAGGCCAGTATCTTGACCTTTCCGCCTCGGTTGAGATCGGCAATCGGGTCTGGATTGGTGAGGGCGTCTATCTTGGCAAGCGGGCAGGGCTGGCGGATGATACGATTGTTGCCGCGCGGGCGGTGGTGACCAAACCCTTTGACGAAAGTTTTGTCGCGCTCGGCGGTAACCCGGCGCGGGTGATCCGGCGCAATGTTGAATGGGTGCGCAATCCCGGTCTTTTGGTGCCGGGCACCCCGCAACATGCAAGCTATCATGCACAGGTTGCCCGTTTCGATCGTCCTTGCGACCCAGGCGCATACCCCGAAGACGGTGCCAGCTTTTACATTGCTGCCTTGCCCGATATGACACAGGCTGATACGTGACATCCGATAAAATCACTCGGATACCCGCGCGCGTGACTGCTCCTACCCGCCTCACTGTCGAGAATCTGAGCCGTGCCTTCGGGGCGCGGCAGGTGGTGCAGGATGTGTCGCTGACCATCGAGGCGGGGCAGGTGATGTGCCTGCTGGGGCCGTCGGGCTGCGGCAAATCCACCACGTTGCGGATGATTGCCGGGGTGGAGCGGCCGGATCGCGGGCGCATCACCATTGATGGCGGCGAGGTGTTCAGCCCCGGCCAGAACCTGCCGCCCGAGGCGCGCGGTGTGGGGCTGATGTTTCAGGATTTCGCGCTGTTTCCGCATCTGACGGTGGCGGGAAATATTGCCTTTGGGCTGAAGGGGGACGCGGCGGCCAAGGCGCGCCGGGTGGGCGAACTGCTCGAGAAGGTGAACCTGTCGGGCTTTGCCGACAAACATCCGCATGAATTGTCAGGCGGCGAACAGCAGCGCGTGGCGCTCGCGCGGGCCTTGGCGCCGCGGCCACGGGTCATGCTGATGGACGAGCCGTTTTCGGGGCTGGACAACCGGCTGCGGGACGGGGTGCGCGATGCCACCTTGGCGCTTTTGAAAGAAGAAGGTGCGGCCGTACTTTTGGTTACGCATGAGCCGGATGAGGCGATGCGCATGGCCGATGAAATCGCGCTGATGCGGGCGGGCAAGATCGTGCAGCAGGGCGCGCCCTATAACATCTACAACGCCCCGGTCGACCGGGCGGCAGCGGCATTTTTCAGCGATGTCAATGTGATCCGGGGGGTGTCCAAGGGCGCGTTGACCGCAACGCCCTTTGGCGACTTTCTGACACCGGGCCATGCCGATGGGACTGCGGTCGATATCATCATCCGCCCGCAGCATCTGAAGATCGACTTTGACCGCGCCGGGCGCGGGCCAAACCCCACGGTGCAAGACGGTACGCCCGCGCGCGGCACCGTGGCACGGGCGCGGTTCTTGGGGCGCGAAAGTCTAGTGGATTTCGCCATGGAAGATGGGGGGCTGGTGCTGACCGCCTCGGTGCCCGGGGTATTTTTGCCAAAAATCGGCACGGCTCTATGGCTGATGATCCGGCGCGACCGGTGTTTCGTGTTTCCGGCTTAACGCTCGACCGCCAGAATACGGTCCAGCCCGATCTTGCGCGTCTCGCCCGATGCCGTGCGCGCCACAAGCAGCCTTTGGTCTTGGGATTTGGTCAAGCGCAGCGGCAACAGGCGTTCGCGTTGTGGCTGTTCTGCGCTGTCGAGCAAAGTGATTTGGCACCAGACCTGATCTGCCATCGCGGCGCGAAGGCTGGGCAACAGGGCCTCGGCGGGAGGGGTCGCATTGCGGGTGAAGGTGAAAATATCATCCGTCTCAACCGTTTGCGGGGCAGGGGCCACGGCGCCAATCTTGGCCGCCAGACTGCGGGCCGCGCGGGAAAGTGTGTCATCGGCGCCAAGGGCCACCTGCCGCAACCCTTCGCGCAGGGCCTCCATCTCGGCGGTGGTCAGCATCAGCGGCGGCAGGGTGGTGGGTGCGCGCAGGACATAGCCCACCCCGCGTTCGCCCTCGATTGGCATGCCGCTGGCGATCAGCGTGGCCATGTCGCGCCAGATGGTGCGGACCGAAACCCCGCCCAAATCGGCGGCCAGATCGGCCGCACGGTGCAGCCTGCCATCACGCAGGGTTTGCACAAGTTCGAAAAGGCGGTCGGTGCGTTGCATCTTGCTGACAAAATACTGTCAGTTACCCCCGAAGGCCAGCGCTTTCTGTCTACCCAAGGCGGCGTGGGCGGTCCTAGCATGGTCCAAAGCTCATCGGCCCGGCGTCCCAAATGGGGTGGGCCACAGGAAAAGGACGATTCACATGCACATGGGTAGCCCGCTTCAGCTCTTGCTGATCGCCATCGTTGTTCTGGTGCTCTTTGGTCGCGGCAAGGTTGCCGGGCTGATGGGCGAAGTTGGCAAGGGCATCACCGCCTTCAAAAAAGGCGTGCGCGATGGTCAGGAAGACTTGGACAAGCCCGCCACGGATGCTGCCAAGGACGTGACCCCGGCCGAGCCGGCGGACAAAGACAAGGCCTGAGGACAAAGACTCGGCCTGAGATCAAGGCCTGCGTTCTGACCCTTTGATCCCGGCAGGAAGGCCCCAAGGATGTTCGATATCGGCTGGATGGAGTTGATGGTGATCGGCGTGGTTGCGCTGATCGTCGTCGGCCCGCGTGACTTGCCTGAAATGTTCCGCCAGCTTGGCCGGTTTACCGGCAAGCTGAAATCCATGTCACGCGAGTTCTCGCGTGCGATGGAACAGGCGGCGAATGACAGTGGTGTGTCTGATGTGGCACGCGATTTGAACACGCTGACCGACCCGCGCGGTACGGCCATCAATTCGGTCAAGGGCGCGGTCGACAAGTTCGAGAAATGGGATCCGATCAAGAACGCGGCCAAACCGTCGCAGCCCTTGAAGGCCGGGGGGCCGTTGGTGCCTCCGCCGATGCCCGCCACGCCAAAGCCGGTTGCCGCTGTGACAGAAGCAGCAGCGGAGCCTGTCGCTGCGGTGGCGGGGTCCAATACGCAAGCGCTGTACGCCAAGCAGGCGGCGCGCAAAGCGATCATGGATGAGGCCAGCGCCAAGATCAAAGCCTTGGATGAGGCCCCTGTTGACGCCCCCGTCATGGCGACAGCCGAGGTGGCCGAACCCGCCAAACCCAAACGCGCCCCGCGCAAGAAAAAGACCGATGAGGCGCAAGTCTGATGTCCAAGACCCATGACAGCATCGACGACAGCGCAGCCCCGCTGATCGAACACCTGACAGAGCTGCGCAACCGCATCCTTTATGCCATCGCCGCCTTCACCATCGCCTTTCTGGTGGCATGGGTGTTCTGGAAGCCGGTGTTTGATGTGCTGAAAGAGCCGCTTTGCGCCGTGTTGCAAGGCCGCGGCCAGCAGTGCCAACTGGTGCTTATCAAGATGGAGGAAGGCTTCTTCGTCTCGATGAAGATCGGGCTTTGGGGCGGCTTTGTGTTGGCCTTCCCGGCGATTGCCTATCAGCTTTGGCGCTTTGTCGCGCCGGGACTTTACCGCAGCGAAAAAAGCGCCTTTCTGCCCTTCCTTGTCGCGTCACCCTTGATGTTCATGCTGGGCGGTGCGGTGGCGTATTTCGTCATCCTGCCTTGGGCGTTCGAGTTCTTCCTGTCTTATCAAGACAGTTTTACCGCTGCGGTCAATGAAACCACGACCGCCGCGACGACCACGACCACCACGGCTGGTGCCGCTGCACCGGGGGCACCGATGCCCAGCGGGGTGGTGTTCAACGGTTCGATGGAAAGCTATCTCGCGTTGACCATGAGTTTCATTCTGGCCTTTGGTCTGTGCTTCCAATTGCCGGTGCTGCTCTCGTTGATGGGGCGGGCGGGGTTGGTGTCGTCGAACGGGCTGAAAAATACCCGCAAATATGCTGTGGTCGCGATCCTGTTCGTCGCCGCCATGGTGACGCCGCCCGATGTCACCAGTCAGTTGATCCTGTTTGCTGTGATCTACCCGCTTTATGAAATCTCGATCTTCCTTGTCGCGCGCTTTGAACGCGACCGTGAGGCGCGGATGCGGGCCGATGGCACATGGGTTGATCTGGATGATCTGGAAGACGAGACTGAAAGCAAAGCATGAACGATCCCCAATCGCCCCTGATGCTGCGCATCGCCGAGGCGCTGGAGCGTCTGGCCCCAGCACCGATGCCCGCACCTGATTTCACCACGGCAGAGGCCTTTGCGTGGCACACCAGCCCCGATCGGCTGGAGCCGGTGGCACGGGTCGCCCGTGTGGATCTGTCGCTTTTGGTCGGTATCAACCGGTCGCGTGATACGCTTTTGGAAAACACCCGGCATTTTGCTGCCGGGTTGCCCGCCAACAACGCGCTTTTGTGGGGCGCGCGGGGGATGGGAAAATCCAGCCTTGTCAAGGCGATCCATGCCCGCGTGGTGGCGGATGGTCTGCCGCTGAAGATCGTGGAACTCTCGCGTGAAGATCTGCCGACGGTGGGCCGGTTGCTGGCGCATCTGCGCGCCGCGCCGTTCCGGTTTATCCTGTTTTGCGACGATCTGTCGTTCAGCCATGACGACCAGCATTACAAATCGCTGAAGGCAGTTCTTGATGGCGGGATCGAAGGGCGGCCGGAAAATGTGCTGTTCTATGCCACTTCGAACCGGCGCCACCTGATGCCGCGCGACATGATCGAAAATGAACGCGCCACCGCCATCACGCCCGGTGAGGCGGTGGAGGAGAAGGTCTCGCTTTCCGATCGGTTCGGGCTGTGGCTGGGGTTCCACCCGTGCGATCAGGATCAGTATCTCGACATGATCCGCGGCTATTGCGCCGCGCATGGGGTGCGCATCGGCGAAGACCGCTTGCGCGCCGAGGCAATCGAATGGCAAGCCACGCGCGGTAGTCGGTCGGGCCGCGTGGCTTGGCAGTTCTTTTGTGATCTTGCCGCACGCGAAGGCGTACGGATTTAAGCCAAATCGCCCTTGCCCCTTGCATTTGCGCCGGGCAGGGCTGATTTTGCCAGCATCATGCTGATTGAACTTCTGATCATCCTTGGCCTCATCTGCCTGAACGGTGTGCTGGCCATGTCGGAAATGGCCATCGTTTCCGCCCGCCCGGCGCGTCTGAAACCGCTTGAAGGCAAAAGCCGGGGCGCAGCGGCAGCGTTGCGGCTGGCCGAACATCCGGGGCGCTTTTTGTCCACCGTGCAGATTGGCATCACGCTCGTGGGTATTCTGTCCGGTGCGCTGTCGGGTGCGACCTTGGGCAACCGTCTGGCGCAGGCGCTGGTCGCGCGCGGGATGGATGCGGAATGGGCCTCGAACATCGGGGTTGGTGGCGTTGTTGTCGCCATTACCTATGTTTCCCTGATCGTTGGCGAATTGGTGCCAAAGCAACTGGCCCTGCGCAATCCCGAAGGGCTTGCCGTGACCATGGCCCCGGCCATGACGGTGCTGTCCAAGGTGGCGGCCCCCATCGTCTGGGTGCTGGACCGGTCGGGCAGGCTGTTGTTGTGGATCCTTGGTCAGCGCGGTGAAAGCGCCAGCCGTGTGACCGAAGAAGAGGTCCACACCATCCTTGCCGAAGCCCACGAAGGCGGCGTTCTGGAGGATGAGGAGCGCGAAATGATGGCGGGCGTGATGCGTCTGTCAGACCGCACGGCGAAGGCGCTGATGACGCCGCGCCGTGATGTGGAAATGCTGGATCTTGCAATGACCGGCCCCGAGGCCGTTGCCGCGCTGCGCCGCATTGGCCGTCCGCGCGTGCCCGTGGAAAACCGGGAAACCGGCGAGGTTTTGGGCATTGTCACCCTGTCGGACGCCTTCAACGCCGTCTCGCGGCGCGAGGCTTTGGACATCAAGACCCTGATGCAGGATGTGCCGGTGGTTTCAGACCGCACCGATGCTTTGGATGTGCTGGAAATTCTGCGCACCGCGACCCATTCCATGGCGCTGGTCTATGATGAATACGGTCATTTCGAAGGTATTATCACCAGCGGCGATGTGTTGGAGGCGATCACCGGTGCGGTGGCGGCCAATGACGATGATGAGCCGGCAATGGTCACACGCGAAGACGGCAGCCTATTGATTGCCGGTTGGATGCCGGCCGACGAATTCTGCGACAAGCTGGGCCTGCCGCGGGATTTGGCAGGGGATTATGACACGGTGGCGGGGTTGATCTTGCATCAGATGCGCCGCCTGCCAAGCTTGGGCGAGGGCTTTACCTCGCATGGTCACAGGTTCGAGGTGATCGACCTTGACGGGTTGCGCATCGACAAGGTCTTGGTAACGGTGGTCTAAGACGGCGGGGGGTTAAGGCGCGTAGCCAAAGGCCCCCAGAAAGACAAAGACCGCTGCCTTGAACAGCCCCCACAGCACGGTGGAAAAAATCGCCACCCCGATCAGCGTTGTGGCAAGACCGCCAAGAATCCACGCCCCGTCTTCCTCCATCAGCCCAAGGGCAAGGAAAATGATGGCAAGCGAGGGCAGCATATTGCCAAAGGGAATAGGCAGCAGCACCGCCAGCGCCAGAATGACCATCAACACGCCCACCGCCCGTTGCGCGGCTCCGCTGGTCAATTGTCCAAGACGGGGGTGCAGATACCGCTCACCGCGCTCCATCCACGGCTGGGCACGTTCCAGCATCAAGGCCAGCCCAAGGCGCGAGACGCTGCGTTGGGTGATGAACTTTGGCAGCAAAGGCTTGCGGCCAAGCGCCAGTTGCAAGGACAGATAGACCAGCGGGATTCCCGTGATGGCCGAGGTGCCGGGGATAGAGGGCAAGGTATTGGGCAGCGCAAACAGCACCAAGAGCGCGGTATGCGCGCGGTCCTGCATACGGGCAACCAGCTCTGCTATGGTCAGCCGTTCGGCCTCGCCATCGGCAAGACGCGGCAGGATTTGCGACATTCGGGGCGGTTCTTGTGGGTTCATCGTCTTAAGATGGGACACGGCCAAGGTTTCTGCCAGCCCCTGCGTTGCGGGATTTTGCCGCGCCCGTTAGGAAGGGGCAAAAGGGGGCAACATGGCATTGGCGGTTATTACGGGCGCAGGCGCGCCGGGCGGCATTGGCATGGCCTCGGCACGCGCCTTGGGCGCTGCGGGTTTTGATCTGGCCATCACAGCAACCACGGGCCGGATTGAGGCGCGGCGCGCCGAACTCATGGCTGAAGGGTTCCGCGTTCTGGCCTTTCAGGGCGATTTGACCGATCCGGCCACCGTGGCCCGGCTTTACGACCTGACCGGCCCGGCAGAGGTCTTGGTGAACAATGCTGGTATGGGCTCGCTCTTGTCGCCCGCCGAACAGATCGCCTTTCTTGATCTGTCGCCCGAAGATTGGCGGCGGCAGATGGATACCACGCTGACCACCGCCGTTCTGGTGACCCAAGCCTATCTGCCCGCCATGGTTGCCGCGGGCCGGGGCCGGGTGATCATGATGGCCTCGGTCACCGGGCCTTTGGTGTCGAACCCCGGCGAGGCGGCCTATTCCGCAGCCAAGGCCGCCATGGTCGGCCTGACCCATGCCTTGGCCCTGGAGGCGGCGCCCCGAGGTGTCACGGTCAATGCGGTGGCGCCGGGCTGGATTGCGACCGAGGCCTCCACCCCGGAAGAGCTGGTTGCGGCCACCGCCACGCCGCTGCGCCGGGCGGGCAGACCCGACGAGGTTGCCGCCTGTGTCGCCTTCCTTGCCTCGCCCGGGGCGTCTTATGTCAATGGCGCCACCCTTGTGGTCGATGGCGGCAATATCTTGCAGGAGCGCAAAGCATGACCCCCGCCGCCCGAGCCTCGGCCGCTATTTCGGTGCTGGACCGTATTCTTGGCGGCGAACCTGCCGAACAGGCCCTGACCAACTGGGGCCGTGCCAGCCGTTTTGCCGGGTCGGGGGACCGCCATGCGGTGCGCGATCTGGTCTATGACGCCTTGCGTTGCAAGCGCTCTTTCGCGGCGCTTGGCGGGGGAATGACGGGCCGGGGGCTGGTACTGGGCGGCTTGCGCGCCGCAGGCCGTGACCCGGCTGACCTCTTTACCGGCGAGGGCCATGCCCCGGCGGCGCTGACCCCTGCCGATGCGGGCCACAGCCCTGATGGGGCCGAGGCCCTGGATGTGCCAGATTGGATATTTTCGCGTCTTCAAAAGGCATTGGGCGATGATCTTGAAGCAATCTTGCAAGAGATGCGCCGCCGCGCCCCGGTGTTTTTGCGCGTCAATGCCCGCAAGACAACCCTGACCGCCGCGCAAGAGCGACTGGCACAGGACGCCATTGCGACGCAAGCGGTTCCGGGGTTGGAGTTTGGTTTAGAAGTTACGGAAAACGCACGGAAAATTCAGCAATCCTCGGCCTATATGGAAGGGCTGGTTGAATTGCAGGACGCCTCCTCGCAAGCCGTGGTCGAGGCGCTGCCCTTGCGCGACGGCATGCGCGTCTTGGACCATTGCGCCGGCGGCGGCGGCAAGACGTTGGCGATGGCGGGGCGTGCGGGCGTGCGGCTATACGCCCATGACGCCGCACCGGGGCGCCTGCGCGATCTGCCGCCGCGCGCCGCGCGGGCGGGGGTGAAGGTGCATCTTTCAGAAAGCCCAGAAAAAACAGCGCCCTATGATATGGTGTTGACAGATGTTCCCTGTTCGGGATCCGGCAGTTGGCGGCGCGACCCGATGGGGAAATGGACCCTGACCGAGGCGCGACTGACGCAGTTGACCGCTTTGCAGGCCGAAATTCTGGACCGGGTTGTGCCAATGCTGGGGGCCAAGGGTGTGCTGGCCTATGCCACCTGTTCGATGTTGCGCGACGAAAACGAAGACCAGATCACGGGTTTTCTGGCGCGTCACAGCGGTTGGACCTGCCGGATGCAGCAGCGGTTTTCGCCGCTGTCGGGGGGCGATGGCTTTTTCTTGGCCTTACTCTCGCGCGAAGATGTCTGAAAATTTCAACTTTTGCGCGAATTAGCCGTGTAACCTTCGCAAAGGCTCCGGTAATCTCCGGCTTGCGACCAAGGTCGTTAAGCAGGGGTTAACCATTGCCCGCCCAAATGAAGCGGACGGGCGAATCTGCGGGAGATTGATTGTGGCAGGCCAACCGGTGAGCGATCTTTCTCAGGTGTTCAGCCACAAGGGGCGCAGCACGCAGACGGTGCTGCTGTTGCTTCTGCTGTCTGTTGCGGCTTTGGTCGTCGCGGCCTTTGCGGAAAGCCGGATGGTGCAGGTTGGCGCGGCGATCATCGGGTTGACCTTTGTGGCGCTGGTGATGATCGGGCGCGGGCTTTCTGGGGTGACCTCCTTCGCGCAGCGCCGGTTGGACCGACGTTTGGTACAAATGACCGGCCAGGATGCGACCCCCAGCTTTACCACCGATGGCCAAGGCCAGATCTGCTATCAGAACGCCGCCGCGCGCGACCGTTTCGGCGGGGTGTCGGGGGCCACACTGGTTTCGGTGTTGCAAGATGCCTTTGCGGCACCCGCTGCGGTTCTCTATCGGCTTCAGGCGCGGGCGGCTCATACCGGGGCCGCGCGGGAAGATGTGGTCAGCCGCCGTGGGCATACCCGGCTCGCGGTTCACCGGCTGTCGGATGACCGCTTTCTCTGGCGTCTGGAAGAATTCGCCGACCGCACCGCCTTGGGGCGCGGGGCGGAAACGCTCAGTCTGCCGATGCTGACGGCAAACAAGGCGGGGGTTGTGCTCTTTACCAACGAGGCGATGCGGCGACTGTTGGGTGGCCGCCCGAAACGGCTGGACCGGGTGTTCAATACCGCCGTCCTGCGATCGGGCGAGGAGGTGGAGGTGAATAGCGTCGATGGGCCGCTGCGCGCCCTTTTGGCCGAGGTGGACGGGCTTGCCGAGCGGCGAGAGATTTTCCTGCTGCCGTTGCCCCAGCAAGATCAGACAGCCACCGTGCAGGCCGATTTTGAACATGTTCCGGTGCCCCTGATGAAGTTTGCCCCCGATGGCATGCTTCGTATGGCCAATGCCGCCGCGCGCGACCAATTGCATCTGGATGAAACTGGTGGCCCCGCCTTTCATGACCTGTTCGATGGCTTGGGCCGCCCGGTGGAGGATTGGCTGTCTGATGTGGTGGCCGGCCGCAAACCCGGTGGGGCCGAGGTGCTGAACGCCCGTCAACTTGGCGGCGAGGCTTTTGTCCAAGTCACCCTGCGCCGCATCGTGGAGGGCGGGCGCCCCGGCGTCTTGGCCATCTTGCAAGACGCCACCGCCTTGAAAACGCTGGAGGCGCAGTTCGTTCAAAGCCAGAAAATGCAGGCCATCGGCCAGTTGGCCGGCGGTATCGCGCATGATTTCAATAACTTGCTGACAGCAATTTCTGGCCATTGCGATCTATTGCTGCTGCGCCACAAATCCGATGACCCGGCCTATGCCGATCTGATCCAGATCCACCAGAACGCCAACCGTGCCGCCGCGCTGGTGGGGCAGTTGTTGGCCTATTCGCGCAAGCAGACGCTGAAACCCGAAAAGCTGGAACTGGAAGACGTGCTGTCGGATCTCACACATCTGTTGAACCGGCTGGTGGGCGAAAAGATCTCGCTTCGGCTCAGCCATGGGATCGGCATGCAGCCGATCCGGGCCGATCGGCGCAAGCTGGAACAGGTGGTGATGAATCTGGTGGTCAATGCCCGCGACGCGCTGGCCGAAGGCGGTGTTATTCATATCGAAACCGAGGCCTTGACCCTGCGCGATGAAATGCGCCGCGACCGGGCCGTCCTGCCACCCGGCGATTACGCGCTGATCCGGGTCAGCGACACCGGCTGCGGCATTCCCGCAGACCGGCTGCAGAAAATCTTTGAACCGTTCTACACCACCAAGAAACAGGGCGAAGGCACCGGGCTTGGCCTGTCCACCGCTTACGGCATCGTCAAGCAATCCGGCGGCTTTATCTTTGTCGATTCGACCGAAGGCGAAGGCAGCGTGTTTCAGCTCTACTTCCCGGTCTACAAGGCCACCGCAACCGATGAGATCGTCAGTGCACCTGCACCTGTCCGACCCAATGTCGTGGTGCGCCCCGGCGAAGGGGTGGTGCTGCTGGTCGAAGATGAGGCTCCGGTGCGGGCCTTTGCCAGCCGCGCCTTGCGGATGCGCGGCTATACGGTCTTGGAGGCAGAAAGCGCCGAGGAGGCTTTGGAAAAGCTGGAAGACCCGACGCTGGAGGTGGATATCTTTGTCACCGATGTGGTGATGCCGGGGCTTGATGGCCCAACTTGGGTGAAAAAGGCCTTGGAAGAGCGCCCGAATGTGCGGGTGATCTTTGTCTCGGGCTATGCCGAAGATGCGCTGTCGGAAATGCAGGCGCGAATCCCGAATTCGGTCTTCCTTCCCAAGCCGTTTTCATTGTCGGATCTGACGGCGACCGTGCAGGGCCAACTTTTGCACTGATCAGCCTTTCAGGCTGTCATATAGCGCAAAATCCTGCGCCATGACCTCGCGCAGCAGGGTTTCGGTGTCCGTGGCCAGATCGGTGCTGCCCTTGGGCGAGACATTCAGCCGGGGCAGGGTGATCTCGCACCCCAAGCGGTCTTCAAGAAACTGAACAAAGGTTTCCAGCGCTTCATAGCGGAACAGATGTGGCATCTGGGCGCCAGACGGGGTAGTCAGGAACGCCGCTTGCGAGCCGACATCGGCAAAGGCGGGGCGTGTATCGGCGGTGCAATAGGCGCGCACGAAGGCGTCAAAACTCAGGTCCGCGGTGGACAGGTCGGGGGGCGTATCCTCGCGCTGGCGGTCGCGGTACCAGCTGCCCAGCCAATCGCGCGGCTCGCGCATCAGCGCGACAACCTCGAACGGGGCCGGGCTGCCTTCGGACAGAAAGGGCTGCAAGAACCGCTCGAACCGGGTGGCATCGGTATGTTTCAGCTCTTTTGGCCGCAGAATCACCAAGGTCGCCAGCGCCCCCAAGGCCGCCTCAATCGCGGTCGAGGCGGTTTTCGGCGTTGCCAGAAAGGCCAAGCGCTGCTGCCAGAACACCATCATGGTGAAAAATCCCCCAAAAACCCGGAAATCCCGTTGCTTGTTCACTATTCGTTAATCGTGTTTGGGAAAAGCTGAGATCGGAAGATTTCGATTGTAATGTTCTTGTTTTGTATCCATATGTTGAAAACAAAAGAAGAACACGCGGGCAATTGCCGCCGGAGCGCGGTCATGTGATAAGGAGAATGACAATGGCCGCAGCGGCAAACCTCCTCGAATTGAACGGGAAAAACGGCATGGACAGCAAGGGCATGGATAAGGCGAAGGCGTTGGAAAGCGCGCTGGCGCAGATTGAGCGGCAGTTTGGCAAAGGCTCGATCATGAAGCTTGGCCAGGACAATGCGGTGCTGGACATCGAGGCGACCTCGACCGGGTCGCTGGGCTTGGATATCGCGCTGGGGATCGGCGGCTTGCCGCAAGGGCGGATCATCGAAATTTACGGGCCGGAAAGCTCGGGTAAAACCACGCTGACGCTGCATGTGGTCGCCGAAAGCCAGAAAAAGGGCGGGGTCTGCGCCTTTGTGGACGCCGAACATGCGCTGGATCCGCAATATGCCAAGAAATTGGGCGTTAATCTTGATGAACTCCTGATCAGCCAGCCCGACACCGGCGAGCAGGCGTTGGAGATCGTCGACACGCTGGTGCGTTCGGGTGCGGTCAATCTGATCGTGGTCGACTCGGTCGCGGCCTTGGTGCCGAAATCGGAAATCGAAGGCGACATGGGCGATATGCAGATGGGCTCTCAGGCCCGCCTGATGTCTCAGGCGATGCGCAAGCTGACCGCCAGCATTGGGCGCAGCAATTGCATGGTGATCTTCATCAACCAGATTCGCATGAAGATCGGCGTGATGTTCGGCAGCCCCGAAACCACCACGGGCGGCAACGCGCTGAAGTTCTACGCCTCTGTCCGACTGGACATCCGCCGCACCGGCGCGATCAAGGACCGCGACGAGGTGATCGGCAACTCGACCCGCGTCAAGGTGGTGAAGAACAAGGTTTCGCCGCCCTTTAAGGAAGTTGAATTCGACATCATGTATGGCGAAGGGATTTCCAAGGTGGGCGAGCTGGTCGATATCGGCGTCAAGGCCGGGGTCGTCGAAAAATCCGGCAGCTGGTATTCCTACAAGGATGAACGCATCGGGCAGGGCCGCGAAAACGCCAAGACCTTCCTCAAGCAAAATCCTGGCGTGGCGATGGAGATTGAAGACAAGATCCGCGCGGCCAATGGTCTGGATTTCGACATGACCGGCAAGGATGATGTGCTGGACGACTAAGCCCAAAGCACGATCAAGATTTGATCAATAAATCAAAGGCCGGGGCGGATGCCTCGGCCTTTTGGTTTGCATGCAAAAGCCCGTGGACAGGGCGGGCAGGCGGGGCTAAACGGGGGCGAAACCGCATTCCCGAAGGGGTTCCCATGGCGTCCTTGAACGACATCCGCTCGACTTTCACCGATTTCTTCGTGCGCAACGGCCACCGGCATGTTGAAAGCAGCCCCTTGGTGCCGCGCAACGACCCGACGCTGATGTTCACCAACTCGGGCATGGTGCAGTTCAAGAACTGCTTCACCGGGGTAGAGACGCGGGATTACAAGCGCGCAACCACCGCGCAGAAATGCGTGCGCGCGGGCGGCAAGCACAACGATCTGGACAATGTGGGCTACACCGCGCGCCACCACACCTTCTTTGAAATGCTGGGGAACTTCTCTTTCGGCGACTATTTCAAAGATCAGGCGATTTCCTTTGCTTGGGAACTTCTGACCAAGGATTTCGGTCTGGCCAAGGACAAGCTGACGGTCACGGTTTATCACACCGATGACGAGGCGGCGACGATCTGGAAAAAGGTCGCGGGCCTGCCGGAAGAGCGGATCATCCGCATCGCTTCGGATGACAACTTCTGGCGGATGGGGCCGACCGGCCCTTGCGGTCCGTGCACCGAGATTTTCTATGACCACGGCCCGAGCGTTTGGGGCGGTCCGCCCGGTTCTGCCGAACAGGACGGCGACCGGTTCATCGAGATCTGGAACAACGTCTTCATGCAGAACGAACAGTTCGCCGATGGGCGGCTGGTGCCGTTGGAGATGCAGTCGATCGACACCGGCATGGGGCTGGAACGGATTGGCGCGCTCTTGCAAGGCAAGCACGACAACTATGACACCGACCTGATGCGCAGCCTGATCGAGGCGTCCGCCCATGCGACGAATTCCGATCCTGACGGCAAGGGCAAGACGAGCCACCGTGTGATCGCCGATCACCTGCGCTCGGTGTCCTTCCTGATTGCCGATGGCGTGACGCCCTCGAATGAGGGCCGCGGCTATGTGCTGCGCCGCATCATGCGCCGGGCCATGCGCCACGCGCACATGTTGGGCGCGCAAGACCCGGTGATGCACAAGCTGGTGCAGGCCTTGGTGCGGCAGATGGGCGGGGCTTACCCCGAACTCGCCCGCGCGCAAAGCCTGATCGAAGAGACGCTGAAGCTGGAAGAAACCCGCTTCAAGACCACGCTGGATCGCGGTCTGCGCCTTTTGAACGACGAATTGGACCGCCTGCCCGAAGGGGCCGACCTGCCGGGGGCCGTCGCCTTCAAACTCTACGACACCTATGGCTTCCCGCTGGACCTGACGCAGGACGTTCTGCGCGAAAAGACCCGCGCGGTCGATGTGCAGGGCTTTGACGCCGCCATGGAAGAGCAAAAGACCAAGGCACGCGCCGCGTGGTCGGGTGCGGGCGGCACCGCCGATGCCAAGGTCTGGTTCGAGATTGCCGAGACGCATGGCACGACCGAATTCCTTGGCTATGAGCTGGAAACGGCTGAAGGCCAGATCAACGCTTTGGTGCGGGATGGGGCCGAAATTGGCGCTGCCGAAACTGGGACATCTGTGCAGATCGTGGTGAACCAGTCGCCCTTCTATGCAGAAAGCGGTGGTCAGGTCGGCGATCAGGGCTTTATCCGCACCCAGACCGGGGTGGCAGAGGTCACCGATACCCGCAAGACCGCCGGTGTCTTTATCCATGTGGCGACGGTGACCGAAGGCAGCATCCTGCGCGGTCAACCGGCCAAGCTGGAAGTGTCGCACGCCCGCCGCAGCCAAATTCGCGCCAACCATTCCGCGACGCACCTGCTGCACGAAGCGCTGCGTCGGGCGCTTGGCGAACATGTCGCGCAAAAGGGCAGCTTGAACGCGCCCGACCGTCTGCGCTTTGACTTCTCGCATTCGGTGGGCATGACTGCGGCGGAACTGCAGCAGGTTGAGGCCGAAGTGAACGGCTTCATCCGGCAAAACAGCGCCGTTGAAACCCGGATCATGACGCCGGATGATGCCCGCGCCCTTGGGGCGCAGGCGCTGTTTGGCGAAAAATACGGGGAAGAGGTTCGCGTCGTTTCGATGGGCCAACTCGATGGCTCGGGCAAAGGGGCCGAGGGCAACACCTATAGCCTTGAACTCTGCGGCGGCACCCATGTGCGGCGCACGGGCGATATCGGGGCCTTTGTGGCGCTTGGCGAAAGCGCGTCTTCCGCCGGTGTGCGCCGGTTTGAGGCACTGACCGGACAAGCGGCAGTGGATTACCTGAAAGCGCAAGAGGCCAAACTGGCCGAGGCGGCGGCGGTGCTGAAGGCCGCTCCGGCAGAGATTGTTGAGCGTCTGAAGGCCTTGGTCGACGAACGCAAAGCCTTGCAGAACGAGGTTGCCACCTTGCGCCGTGAACTGGCGATGGGCGGCAAGTCTGGTGGTCCGGAAGTCAAAGAAATCAACGGGGTAAAGCTGATTGCTCAGGTGCTTTCGGGCGTCTCGGGCAAGGATTTGCCCAGCCTCATCGACGAGATGAAGGCGCGGATCGGTTCTGGCGCGGTGGTGCTGATCGCCGATACCGGTGCGAAACCGGCGGTGGCGGCGGGTGTCACGGCGGATCTGACCGACCGGATTTCGGCTGTGACGCTGGCCAAGGCAGCGGTTGAGGCGCTTGGCGGCAAAGGCGGCGGTGGCCGTCCGGATATGGCGCAGGGCGGCGGCGCGGATATTGCACTGGCCGACGCAGCCTTGAAGGCGGTCGAAGCCGCATTGGGGGCCTAAGATGCCGACGGCTCTTTGGATCGCCCATGTTCATGTGACGGACGCCGAGGCGTATGGCAAATACGCCGCGCTTGCTGGTCCGGCGATTGCCGCGCATGGCGGCTATTTCCTGGCCCGTGCGGGCCGCTACGTGCAGCTGGAAGGCAATGACCGCCCGCGCAACGTGGTTGCGCGCTTTCCGTCCTTGGAAAAAGCGGTGGAGTGCTACCATTCCGAGGCCTATCAGGCGGCACTCAGCCATGCCCGTGGGGCCTCGGTCCGCGATCTGATGGTGGTGGAAGAGGCCGAATGACCAATTTGCGCGGATTTTCCCCGCGCAAATTGTGAATTTCATGGTAGCGTTACAAAAAACACCATGAGGCAGGCCATGTTTATCGTGAAGGGGCAGCACTGATGTGCCGCTGGGCCGCGTATAGCGGGGCGCCGATTTTCCTTGAGGAAATCATCAGCCGCCCCGGTCATTCGCTGATCCACCAAAGCCATTGCGCCACGCAATGCCATTCGGCGATCAATGCCGATGGGTTTGGCGTGGCATGGTATGCCGATCGGCCAGAGCCGGGGCTCTACCGCGATGTCATGCCAGCGTGGTCTGATCCGAACCTCCGCAGCCTGACGGCGCAGGTGAAATCGGGGTTGTTTCTGGCGCATGTGCGGGCCTCGACCGGCACGGCAACCAGCCGCAACAATTGCCACCCTTTCGTGCATGGGCAGTGGAGTTTCATGCACAACGGGCAGGTTGGCGGCTATGACCAGTTCCGCCGCGATGCTGATATGATGGTTCCCGACAGCCTTTATGGCGCACGCAAGGGCGCGACGGATTCCGAGGCGATCTTCCTTGTGGCGGTGGCCGAGGGGTTGGACGCTGATCCGCGCGGTGCATTGGAACGCGCGTCGGCGCGGTTCATTCGCCTTGCCCGCCAGAAGGGTGCCTTGCCGCATCTGCGGATGACAGCGGCTTTGTCCGATGGCCATCGGCTGTATGCGCTGCGCTATGCCACAGATGAAAATGCGCCTTCGCTTTACTATCGCTGGTCCGCGACGCGGAGCGGCATGGCGGTCGTCTCTGAACCCTTGGAGGCTGAAGAAGGCGGTTGGAATGAGGTTCCGACGGCCAGTTTCTGCACCTTTGACGGCGATCAGGTGAAGATAGAGCCGTTCATGCCCTGCCGCTTGGCCGCGGCGGCATAAAAGCGAAGCCGGGCCGAAGCCCAGCTTGCGTTCTGCATGAAAAAACCGCCCCGAGGGGCGGTTTTTCTATCAGGCGTTCCGGCTGACGCGCTTGCGCTCATGCGGATCAAGCACGCGCTTGCGCAGGCGGATGATCTTCGGCGTCACTTCGACCAATTCATCATCGTCGATATAGGCAATCGCCTCTTCAAGGCTCATGCGGACATGCGGCGTCAGGCGAACGGCTTCGTCCGTGCCCGAGGCGCGAACGTTGGTCAGTTTCTTGCCCTTCAGCGGGTTCACTTCAAGGTCATTGTCACGGCTGTGTTCGCCAATGATCATGCCCTCGTAAACCGCTTCCTGCGGGCCGATGAACATGCGGCCACGCTCTTCAAGGTTCCACAGCGCGTAAGGCACCGAGGTGCCGTTTTCCATCGAGATCATCACGCCCTGACGACGGCCTTGGATCGGGCCTTTATGGGGCGCCCAATCGTGGAAGATGCGGTTCAGCACACCGGTGCCGCGGGTATCGGTCAGGAACTGGCCGTGATAACCGATCAGCCCGCGCGACGGGACATGGGCGATGATCCGGGTTTTGCCAGCGCCTGCGGGCTTCATCTCGACCAGATCGCCCTTGCGCTCGCCGGTCAGCTTTTCGATGACCGCGCCAGAGTATTCGTCGTCGACGTCAACGATGACCTCTTCGATCGGCTCCATCCGCACGCCGTCAACTTCTTTGAAAATCACGCGCGGACGCGAGATCGACAGCTCAAACCCTTCGCGGCGCATGTTTTCGATCAAAACGCCCATCTGAAGTTCGCCACGGCCCGACACTTCGAAAGCATCGCCACCGGGGGTGTCGGCGACCTTGATCGCGACGTTGACTTCTGACTCTTTCATCAGGCGTTCGCGAATGACGCGCGACTGCACCTTGTTGCCATCACGGCCTGCCAGAGGCGAGTCGTTGATGCCGAAGGTCACGGTGATGGTCGGCGGGTCGATCGGCTGGGCGGGCAGGGCGGTATCAATGTCCAGCGCGCACAGCGTGTCGGCCACGGTGGCCTTGGTCATGCCGGCGATGGTGACGATGTCACCGGCCACAGCCTCATCAATCGCGGTCTGGTTCAGGCCGCGGAAGGCGAGGATCTTGGTGACGCGGAACTGCTCGATCCGGTCGCCGGTGCGGGTCAGCGCCTTGAGCTGTTCGCCCACTTTCAGCGTGCCGGATTCAACGCGGCCGGTCAGGATACGGCCGATGAACGGGTCGGCCGACAGCGTGGTGGCCAGCATGCGGAAGGGTTCGGCGGCTTGCGCGATCTGCTTTGGGGCATGCACATGTTTGACGATCAGGTCAAACAGCGCTGACAGGTCCTTGCGCGGGCCATCCAGATCCATATCGGCCCAGCCAGAACGGCCCGAGGCATAGACATGGGGGAAATCCAGCTGCTCGTCGTTGGCGCCGAGGTTGGCGAACAGATCGAACACTTCGTTCAGTGCGCGGTCGGGTTCGGCGTCGGGTTTATCAACCTTGTTCACCACCACGATCGGACGCAGACCAAGGGCCAGCGCCTTGGAGGTCACGAATTTCGTCTGCGGCATCGGGCCTTCGGCAGCGTCCACCAAAAGGCAAACCCCGTCGACCATGTTCAAGATCCGCTCGACCTCGCCGCCAAAGTCGGCGTGGCCGGGGGTGTCAACGATGTTGATCCGCGTCCCGTTCCATTCGACCGAGGTGGCCTTGGCCAAAATCGTGATGCCACGTTCACGTTCGATGTCATTGCTGTCCATCGCGCGTTCAGAAACCGCCTGATTGTCGCGGAACGATCCCGACTGTTTCAGCAGTTCGTCCACCAAAGTGGTCTTGCCATGGTCGACGTGCGCGATAATGGCGATGTTGCGAAGCTCCATCGGAGGGGTCTCTTTCACTTGTCCGCTTGTTGTCGCGCCCCTTACAGGAGGGCGGGCGGAAAGACCAGAGGAACCTTTTCAGGTGGCGATATAACGGTCGCGACGATGGTTGATGGTGATGACCAGATTGACCACCAAAGCGCCAAGTGCTGACCACATCACCGTGGTGGCAGGCAGCACGGCAAGGGCAGCAGCAAAGAGCGCCGCATCAAAGATCAGTTGGGTTTGGCCTGCACGAAAGCCGGTCTTGTCCTGCAAGATCAGCGCGAGGATGCCAACGCCGCCAAGGCTGGCGCCATGGCGGAACAGGGCCAAAAGCGCAGAGCCGGAAATTGCCCCGAACAGAATGGCGCCCACCGGCGTCGACAGCGCCCCGAACTGCACCCAGGTGGGCATAAGCATGGAAAGCCCTGACATTAGCGCGACGGCGGCAAAGGTTTTCAGCGTAAAGCCCAGCCCCATGCGGCGGTAGCCTAGCCAGTAAAAGGGCAGGTTGACGGCAAAGAACACCGGGCCAAAGCCAAAACCGGTCAGGTAAGACAGCAGCACCGCCAGCCCCGCCGTCTGGCCGGTGATCAGCCCCAGATGGGTCAGAATGGTGATGGCAAAGGCCGCCATGCCGGCCCCATAGGCAATGCCTTGGGCGTCCTCGATCAAGCTATGGGTCTGCGGGTCTGTCATTGGCGGAGGTGTCATGCGGGGGGGCGATATCAGACCGTCAGCACGCGGCCAAGCAAAACTGCGGCCAAGATGCCCAGCCAGACCGCACCGCCCCGGTTGACCATCGGCCGCGCCCGGTGCGGCAGGCTGGCCCCCAGCCGCAGCCAAAGCGTGGAAACGATCAGCACCAGCGCCCCAAAGAGGCCAAACCCGGCCGCGGTATTGGGGGCTGTGGGCAACAGCACAAGGCCGAACACCAGCGCCTTGGGGTTCAAAAGCGTGGTCAGCCCAATCTGGGCCGGGGATACCGCCGCCGACAGCGAAAACTGGTCGGTCCGCCACAGCTTCAGTGCCATCAGGCCAACCCAAAGCCCCGCCGCGACGGTCAGCCCTTGTTTGAGATCAGGCAAGCGGTCCAGCCACAAGCTGCCCCAAAAGGTCAGCGGCACGACGGTTGCTGTATAGGTGGCCAGCACCAAAAGCGGTAGGCGCACCCCGCGCGCGCCTTGCGCCCCTGCCATCGCCAAAAGCGCATTGGTCGGTCCGGGAGAGGCGAGCAGGGCCAGAAGGGCGAAGGTCAGTTCGATCAAGGTCATAACACGGCTTATGGTGGGGCAGGGGGAAACCTTCTCTGACATAGATCAATGGCAAGGGAAAAGGAAAAGGGCGCGCGGTTTTGTCCGCGCGCCCTTGCGATACTGCGTTCCTGTTACGCGGCGCGGGTCATCCCGGCCTTATAGACAAGGCCGGCCACGATCCCGCCCAGCATCGGGGCCAGCAGGAAAACCCAAAGCTGCGCCATCGCCGTTCCGCCGATCAGCAGGGCCGGACCAATGGAGCGTGCAGGGTTCACCGAAACGCCCGTTACGTTGATGCCGACAAGATGGATCGCGGCCAGCGTCAGGCCGATGGCAAGACCTGCAAACCCGGCCGGGGCGCCCTTTTCCGTTGCGCCCAAGATCACGGTGACAAAGATAAAGGTCATCACCGCCTCAAACTCCAAGGCGGCGCTCAAGGAATATTCGCCCAAATAGCCCGGCCCGTAGCCATTGGCACCAAGCCCGCCCGTCCAGCCCGTGCCGCCCGAGGCGATGATATAAAGCACGCCCGCCCCAAGGATCGCACCGGCGATCTGCGCCACGCTGTAGGCCGCGGCCTCGGCGACGGACATGCGCCCCGCCGCCACCATGCCAAAAGACACCGCCGGGTTCAGATGTGCGCCCGAAATCGCGCCAAGCCCGTAGGCCGCCGCAACAATTGCCAGTCCAAAGGCCAGCGAAATACCTGTAAATCCGATGGCCGCGCCGCCGATGACAGCGGCCCCGCACCCAAAAAGCACAAGAATGAAGGTGCCGATCCCTTCGGCGATCAGTTTTTTGAACATCGTCCCTCCTGAAACCATGTAAGCGGGTAAAGCCTTGCCCGTGTTGCAATGGGCCAAGGCGTGCTGCGCAAGTTGGCGCTGGTTGCCTTTGGCCTGCTGAAAGACTATTTCTGGGGGCAAGCCATCGTCAGGGGGAATTTCCGTTGCGCGACCTCAAGCTGCCCGATCAACGTCACCCCGAAAAGGCGCATCGCCCCGATCAGGAGCAGCCGAAAAAGCCGTCGTGGATCCGGGTCAAGGCCCCGACCTCGGAAGGGTACAAGCAGACGCGCGACATTCTGAAGTCGAAAAAGCTGGTGACGGTCTGCGAAGAGGCAGGCTGCCCCAATGTCGGGGAATGTTGGTCGGCAGGCCATGCCACCATGATGATCATGGGCGAGATTTGTACCCGCGGTTGCACATTCTGCAACGTCGCGACCGGCAAACCGCAGGTGCTGGATACGTTTGAGCCGGGCAAGGTTGCCCATGCCGTGGCCGAACTTGGGCTGAAACATGTGGTCATCACCTCGGTGGACCGCGACGATCTCGAAGATGGCGGGGCGGAACATTTTGCCCAGACCATCCGTGCCGTCCGCCACCGCTCTCCCGGTACGACGATTGAGATTTTGACCCCGGATTTCCTGAAATGCCCGCCGTCGGCGTTGGAAACCGTGGTTGCGGCGCGCCCCGATGTGTTCAACCACAACCTTGAAACCGTGCCGGGCCTGTACCTAGAGGTGCGCCCCGGTGCGCGCTATTTCCACTCCTTGCGCCTGTTGCAAAAGGTGAAAGAGCTGGACCCGACGATGTTCACCAAGTCGGGCATCATGGTCGGTCTGGGCGAAACCCGCGCCGGGGTGTTGCAGGTCATGGATGATATGCGTGCCGCTGATGTCGATTTCCTGACCATCGGGCAATATCTGCAACCGACGCCCAAGCATCACCGCGTAGATCGCTTCGTGACGCCAGAGGAGTTCAAAGCCTATGAGGAAGCCGCCTATGGCAAGGGTTTCCTGATGGTGTCGGCCACCCCACTGACCCGGTCCAGCTATCATGCGGGGGATGATTTCGCCCGGCTGCGCGCCGCGCGGATGGAAAAACTCGGCCGCGGGTAACGACTTTTCGACGAAAACTCGGGGCCTGCACGGCAGCTTACAGTCAAATTCTGCACCGAGACGCCTTATGCCGGGGCAACAAAGGGCTGGCGGATGCGTTGAAAGACCTCCAGCGCTTCGGCCCGCGCGGCGTGGGCCGTAAGGCGCGGGTAATCGGTGTTGTCGATCAGGCCGGGATGGGCCTCGGTCACAAAGCCCAGGGCGCAGGCCAGTGCGATGTCAGCATGACCAATCTCGTCGCCAAACCACCAGGGGCTGACAGGGCGTTCTGCCTCGAGCAGGCCAAGGACCGCCGTGATCTGAACCCGGCAGCGGTGTTCCCAAGCGGCACTTGTCACCTCATGCAGGCGGCGTTCGTAAAACAGGCTGACCGCCTTATCGGCCAGACCGCAGGCCAAGGCCGCAATCCGCAACGCGCGATGACGGGCGGGTTCGGCAGACGGGAACAGCGGTTGTTTGACCAGATTGTCGAGATAATCCAGTATCATATGGCTGTCGGTCAGGGCGGTGTCATCGGGCAATACCAGCACGGGAACCCGCATCAACGGGTTGATGGCCCGCAGCTTTTCGGCATCGCCAAACACCGACCACGGGCGATGTTCGAAAGGCAGATCGTAAAGCGTCAGGGCGATACCGACCCGGCGCACAAAGGGGCTGTCATATTGGCCGATCAGGATCATGCGGTCAGGCTCATTCAAGGGGCGGCAAAGCCTTGAGATAGGCCACCACGGCGTGGACGTCGGACTCAGGCAGTTTGGACATATTCTCAACCACATAGGCCATATGCCCGCCAACGCTGTCAAACTCGGGCGTGAAGCCGGTGGTCAGATAGGCGACGATTTCAGCCTCGGACCACCGCAATTTGCCCGGCGTGATGTTGGGGATGCGGCCCTTGCCGTCAGGCGACGGTGCGCCAGCCATCCAGCGGCTGCGGTCCAGCCCGCCAAGGGCATTGCGCGGCGTATGACATTCGGCGCAATGGGCCAGCGCCTCCACAAGATAGCGGCCGCGCTCCAACGCGGGGGTTGCAACCTCGGTCATCTGCCAATCGCGGGTCTGGAACACCAGTTTCCACCCCCCAAGCAGGCGGCGGATGCTGAAGGGAAAGCCGATTTCATGCGGCATCGACGGTGTGGCCGAGGGCGGCACGGTTTGCAGATAGGCCCAAAGATCGGCCAGATCCTGCCCTGTCATCTTGTTATAGGCATTATAGGGCAGGGCGGGAAAGTAGTGCTGGCCCGCAGGCGAGATGCCGTCGCGAAGGGCATGGGCGAACTGTTCAAGCGTCCAATTTCCAATGCCCTGAACGGGATCGGGGGAAATGTTGGGCGCGCGGAAGGTGCCAAAGGGCGAGGCCAGCCCCATGCCCCCCGACAGCACCAGTTGCGCCGTGCCTTCCGCCCCCGGCGCCATATGGCACGAGGCGCAGCCGGCGGCGGTGAAAACCATCTGGCCGCGCCCCGTATCGCCGGTTACGCCTTGGAGGTCGTCAAGAGAGCTGGGGCGCGGCTGGGTGAACAGCAAAAAGCCGGCAAAGCCCAAAAAGGCCAATCCGGCGAGGACAGGAAGGGCGCGATAGGCCATGGGCGCCTCTCAGTTAAGCAAATCTGATCGAAGGATAGCGCAAGCCAGCCCGCAAGGCACCTGTTGTTTCGCGCTCAAGGCTTGATCTTGCCGTTGACCCGCAGCGCCTCGGGCCAACCCCAGATCTGCTCAATCCCCCACAAGGTTATGCCAATCGCCACAATGGTCAGCACAAATTTGACATGAGAGGCCGAGGGCGGATTGCGCGCCCATTTCGCCATTCGTATCAGCCAGGTCAGGGTCATTCCGGATCGGTAAAACGTACCTTGCCGATGAAGGGCAGGTTGCGGTTGCGTTGCGCGAAGTCAATGCCGTAACCCACAACAAATTCATCGGGAATCTCGAATCCTGTCCAAGTGGCCCGAATGTCCACTTCGCGGCGCGAAGGCTTGTCCAGCAGCGCGCAAACCTCCAGCCGGCGGGGTTCGCGGCTCAGGAGCAGGCGCTTGACATGGCTGAGCGTAAAGCCGGTATCGACGATGTCTTCGACCACCAGCACATCTTGGCCCGCAATCTCGCCGCGCAGGTCTTTCAGGATGCGCACCTCGCGGCTGGAATGCATGGCATCGCCGTAAGAGGAGGCTTCCAGAAAATCCACCTGCACCGGCAGGTCGATTTCGCGCACAAGGTCTGCAATGAACACGAAAGAGCCGCGCAAGAGCCCCACTACCACCAGCTTGTCGCAATCGCGGTAATGCGCGGTGATTTCGGCGGCCAGTTGTTCAACCCGTGCGGCGATGGCCTTGGCCGAAATCATCTGATCGATCACATAAGCGCGGTGTGGCATAGGGGCCTCTTGATTTTGCCCCCCTTCCTAGACCAAATCGCGCGCGGAAGTCACGCAGTAAGGATAAGAATGCCCCGTCATAGCGAAACCAAACTCTTGCCTTACCGGGCGGAACAGATGTTCGATCTTGTGGCCGATGTGGCAAGCTATCCGGAATTCCTGCCGTGGACTGCTGCGGCGCGGGTGCGCTCAACCCGCCCGGTCGAGGGGGGGCAAGAAATGCTCGCCGATCTGGTGATTTCCTTCAAAGTGTTTCGCGAAAGATTTGGCAGCCGCGTCACGCTTTTGCCTGCACAAAACCGGATATTGACCGAGTATATCGACGGCCCGTTCAAGCATCTGAAATCGGTCTGGAGCTTTGCCGACCGGCCCGAGGGCGGTTGCGAGGTGGCGTTCGAGGTGGATTTCGAATTCAAGAACGCCATTCTGGCCGGAATCATCGGGCTGGTGTTCAACGAGGCGATGACCCGCGTGGTGCACGCCTTTGAGACGCGGGCAGACAAGCTTTACGGCTGATCTGCCCGCCACGTGCGGCGATGCTTAGGAATTCAGATCGTAAGCCCGTTCGCCATGCGATGACAGATCCAGCCCGTTGACTTCGGATTCGTGATCGACGCGGATCGGCGTGACCACCGCGCAGAGCTTGATCAGCACAAAGCTGGCCACCGCAGTCCAAAGACCCACCACGGCAAGCCCACCCAGTTGCGCCGTCCATGTGCCATGGCCGAAGACCGCAATCATCACAGTGCCAAAGATACCGCCCACACCATGAACCGCAAAGACGTCCAGCGTGTCGTCGATCTTCACGTGGTTTTTCACCAACAAGACCGCCTCTTGGCACAGAATTCCGGCAATACTGCCGATCACCAGTGCCTCGACCGGGCCAACCCAGCCCGATGCCGGGGTGATCGAGGCGAGCCCCGCGATGGTGCCGGTGACAAGGCCGACAAGCGAGGCGCGGCCGAATTTGATCCGCTCCCACAGCGCCCAGGTCAGCGAGGCCGCCGCAGCAGACAGATGCGTCACGGTGATCGCCATCGCCGCCTGACCATTGGCCGCCAGCGCCGAGCCGCCGTTAAAGCCGAACCAGCCGACCCACAGCATCCCCGCACCGATCATCACCATGCCGGGATTGTGTGGCGGGGTGGTCTTGTGGCGGCGCGGGCCCAAGACCCAAGCGACCAAAAGTGCGGCAAGCCCTGCGGTTTCATGCACCACGATGCCGCCTGCAAAATCCCGGACCCCGATAGCGCCAAGAATACCACCATCCGCCAGCATCCCGCCGCCCCAGATCCAATGGGTGACAGGGGCATAGACCACCAGCATCCACAGCGCCGAAAACAAGAGAACAAAGCCAAACCCTACCCGTTCGACATAGGCCCCCACGATCAGTGCCGGGGTGATGATGGCAAACGTCATCTGATACGAGAAGAACAGCACCTCGGGCAGGGTGCCTTTGACGCTGTCGGCGGTGACGCCCAGCATCAACGTCTTGCCAAGCCCGCCCCAAACCGAACTCGCCTCGCCAAAGGCGATGGAATAGCCAAAGACCAGCCACAGCACGCTCATCAACGCGGCGATGGCAAAGCAATGCATGAAGACCGACAGCACATTGCGCGCCCGCACCAGCCCGCCATAAAACAGCGCAAGGCCGGGCAACGACATCAGCAACACCAAAGCGGTGGCGATCAGGATAAAGGCGGTGTCGGCGGCGTTCATGGCGGCTCCGTTCTGGATGTTGCGCCCCAAAAAGCGGCAGATCTGCGCCGTGAAAAGCGCCAAGGCGCATAAATCATGCGAGAAAACGCGGCAATTTATGAATTGCCCGAAAATTGGGCGGTTTGCCGGGGTGTCTGCCGAAGGGCAGGGCAGTTTGCTTACCCGGCCAATGCCCGCGCCAAGAGCCCTAGCGCGTGATCGCGCGCCGCCATCCGCACCTTGTCGCGGCCAAGCGCGCCGAATTCGACGGTTTCAGCCCATGTCTCGCGGCCCTGCTGCGCGAGGCCAAAACAGACCCGGCCTTCGGGTTTGAACGCGCTGCCACCGGGACCGGCAATGCCGGTGATCGACACAGCAAGATCGGCGGCGGAGTGGCTCCGGGCGCCCGCGGCCATCTCGAGCGCGATCGCTTCGGAAACGGCGCCATGGGTCGCAAGTGTCTGGGCGCTGACCCCCAGCATCTCGATCTTGGCTGCGTTGGAATAGGTGACAAAGCCGCGGTCAAAAACGTCCGATGATCCGGCAATATCGGTCAGCGCCGCCGCGACCATGCCGCCGGTGCAGCTTTCGGCCGTGGCAATCCGCCAGCCGTGCGCCCGTGCGGCCTGCAAGATATCCGTGACGTTCAGCCCAAGATCCATGGTTGGATCACCCCGTGGTAAAACCCGGCCAAGAAAACCGCGCAGATCCCGGCAAAAAGCCCGGCCCAAAGATCATCCAGCATCACCCCGACCGCATCGCCGCGCCGATCCGCGCGGCCAACAAGCCAAGGTTTCCAGATGTCGAAAAGGCGAAACAGCAGGAAGGGGGCCACCCAGCCGGGCCAGGCGCCGAACAGCAGATCAGGCACGCCGTGGCGCATCAGCGGAATGACGGTAAAGGACAGCGCCAAAAGCTGGCCCGCGACCTCGTCAATCACGATCTCGGACGGGTCTTGATTGTCTTTGCCCGCAACGGCCCGTGGCACGGCCCAAAACCCCAAGAGGGTGGCCAGCGCCGCACCCAGCGGTACAAGCCAGCCTGCACCGGCCTGATAGGCGGCCAGTGCCAGCGCCACAGCCGCCGCCGACCCCCAGGTACCGGGGGCAGGGCGCAAATGCCCGACGCCAAAGAAGGTCACGATGGCCGCCGTTCCAGATGTGTTGCTCACAGCTTCACCAGCGTTGCGGTGACGATAGAGGCAATGCCTTCTTCGCGCCCGGTAAAGCCCAACCGCTCTGAGGTGGTGGCCTTGACCGAAACGCGGCCGACCTCAATCCCCATGATCTCGGCCAAGGCGGCCTGCATTGCGGCGGCATGCGGGCCGATCTTCGGGCGTTCGCAAATCAGCGTCACATCGCAATTCGAAATCTGGAACCCGCGCGAGCGGGCGAGATCCGCGGCATGGCGCAGGAAGATATGGCTGGCAGCCCCCTTCCATTGCGGGTCGGTCGGCGGGAAATGCCGCCCGATGTCCCCTTCGGCCAAGGCGCCATAAATGGCGTCAGTCAGCGCATGCATGCCCACATCGGCATCGGAATGGCCCAGCAACCCCTTGCCATGCGGCACTTTCACACCGCAAAGCCAAACGTGATCACCCTCGCAAAAGGCATGCACATCATAGCCGTTGCCGAGACGAATATCCATGCCGCGCCCTTTCAGGATGGTCTCTGCCCGGGCAAAATCGCCGGGGAAGGTCAGTTTCAGATTGTCTTCCTCGCCCTCGACGATGGCAACGTCAAGACCCGCGCCACGGGCAACCTCGACGTCATCGGCAGCGCTGCCCGCATGGGCGCGATGGGCCGCCAGAATGGCGTCAAAGTGAAAGCCTTGCGGGGTTTGCGCGCGGTACAGCCCGCTGCGGTCCTGCGTGCCGCTGACCCGGCCTTGCACGCCCGTCCAAAGCGCATCGGTCACCGCCAGTGCCGGGGCGGCGGCGGGGGCGCCATCAAGGGCTGCCAGCACGCGGGCAATCACCCGGCCCGAGACAAGCGGCCGGGCACCGTCATGGATCAGCACGCGGGTGATGCCGCGCCCTGCAAGCGCCTCGAGGGCGTTGCGCACCGATTGGTCGCGGGTGGCCCCGCCTTCGACAATCTCGGCGTCGGTTGCAAGTGCCTCGGCCTGCGGTCGGTCGTCGGGGTGAATGACCAAAACCCGCTGCATGCCTTGAAAGGCGGCCAGCGTCTGTGCCAGCACCGGGCGCCCGGCCAGCATCTGCCATTGCTTTGGCACATCCCCCCCGGCGCGGGTCCCGCGCCCGGCGGCAACAATGATGACGGCTGTGGACATGACGGCTCCTTCTTGGGTGCGGGTCTAGCGCAAACCGGCCCCAAGGCAAAGCCATGGCCAAGCCAAGGCGGTGTTTGCCGCAGGAATTCGGGCGGGCAAGACACAGGGCGCGGTTTCGCCTGTGCCGGGTTCCTGTGCTGTTGTGCCTAAAATTTGTGCATTGCCCGGTTTTCCGGCATAAGAGTCGGACGCACCCCCGCACAGGGCTTTGCCACCCGTCTTTGACCCCGCACAAGGTTATCCCATGCCAACCCCGACACTGCCTTTGCTACCTCCCGTGATTCTGGCTCCGATGGCCGGAATTACCGACCTGCCGTTCCGCCGTGTGGTGGCGCGGTTTGGCGCAGGCATGGTGGTGTCTGAAATGGTGGCATCCGAGGATATGATGCGCGCCCGTCCCTTGGCGCGGGCAAGGGCCGAACTGGGCTTTGATCAAGCGGCAACGGCGGTGCAATTGGCGGGGCGCGATCCGAAATGGATGTCCGAGGCCGCGCGTTACCTTGAGGCGCAGGGGGCCGCGGTCATTGACATCAACATGGGTTGTCCGGCCAAGCGGGTGACGGCATCGGGCGGCAATGGGGCCTGTGGCTCTGCGCTGATGAAAGAGCCCGATCTCGCGCTGCGTCTGATCGAGTCGGTGGTCGGCGCGGTATCGGTGCCGGTGACGCTGAAGACCCGGCTTGGCTGGGACCATGATCGGTTGAACGCGCCCGAGATTGCCAAATCGGCCGAAGGCGCGGGGGTGGCGATGGTCACGATCCATGGCCGCACCCGTCAGCAGTTTTACAAAGGCGCTGCCGATTGGGCCGCCATCCGCGCCGTCAAGCAGGCGCTGTCGATTCCGGTCATCGCCAATGGTGACATTGTCGATCCCGGCAGTGCCGGGCAGGCGTTGGTGCAATCGGGGGCTGACGGGGTGATGGTGGGGCGCGGTGCCGAAGGTGCGCCTTGGGTGTTGGGCCAGATCGCCCATGCGCTTTATGGCCGCCCTGCGCCGCAGGTGCCGCAAGGGGCCGCGCTGGTTGATCTTATGTCTGCTCATTACGAAGATATGCTTGCGTTTTATGGCGTCGATCTGGGTCTGAAGGTCGCCCGCAAGCATCTGGGCTGGTATCTTGATCGCGCCGGCGCCCCCAAGGCCGAGGTGCTGACCGCAACCGATCCCGCGCAGGTCTTGAGCCTGATCCGCGTCGCGATCGCCAACCCGACCCGCGAGGCGGCATGAGCGCCTATCGCCCGCCATACCCGGTTCCGGGCGTCATCTGGGCCAGTTTGCCGGTGCCGGCGCTGTTGATCGACAAGACGGGCCTGATTGCCGAGGTCAACCCGGCGGGCGAAACCTTTCTCAATGCCTCGCTGAAATCGCTCAAGGGGCAGCCGGTGCTGGACCGCCTGTCGATTGATGCCGAGATGGATACCGCCATGGCACGGGCGCGGGTTAATCAGGCGGCGCTTTTCATCAATGATGCCGATGTGACCACCGGCGAACGCCCCCCGGTGCAATGCAATATCCAGCTTGCCCCGATGCATGACAATGCCGATTACCTTTTGATGCTGATTTCGCCGCGCGATCTCGCGGATCGGCTGGGCCGGGCCATGCAGGTGAAATCGGCGGCGAAATCGGCCATCGGCATGGCCGAGATGCTGGCGCATGAAATCAAGAACCCTCTGGCAGGGATTTCCGGCGCGGCGCAGCTGATTTCCATGAATGCCAGCGCCGAGGATCGTGAACTGACCGATCTGATCGTCGCCGAAACCCGCCGCATCGTGAAACTGTTGGAACAGGTCGAGCAATTCGGCAACCTGCGCCCGCCAGAGCGCCTCGCGGTCAACCTGCATGATGCCTTGGACCGGGCGCGGAAATCGGCCCTTGTCGGCTTTGCCGCCCATATGCAGATCGTCGAGGATTACGATCCCTCGCTGCCCCCGACCTATGCCGACAGCGACCAGTTGATGCAGGTGTTCCTCAATCTTATCAAGAACGCCGCCGAGGCCGCCAAGACCCCGGGCACCATTCGCCTGCGCACATTCTATGACCAATCCCTCCGCATCCGGCGCAAGGACGGCAGTTTTGCGCGCTTGCCCTTGACGGTCGAGGTGCAGGATGATGGCCCGGGTATCCCGCCTGACATCGCTGCCGATATCTTTGAACCCTTTGTGTCGGGGCGCGAAAACGGCACCGGTCTGGGGCTGGCACTGATTTCCAAAATCATTTCCGACCATGACGGCTGGATTTCGGTCGAAAGCGCGCCCGGCCGCACGGTGTTCCGTGTCGCCTTGCCGATCGCGCCAAAAGACCCCCAAAAGAAGGATTAAGCCATGGACGGTACCGTTCTTGTCGCTGACGACGACCGCACCATCCGCACGGTCTTGACCCAAGCGCTGACGCGAGCCGGGTGCAAGGTGCATGCGACCAGCAGTCTGATGACGTTGATGCGCTGGGTGGAGGAGGGCAAGGGCGATCTGGTGATTTCCGATGTCATCATGCCCGATGGCAATGGCTTGCAAGCCCTGCCGCAGATCAGCCGCCTGCGCCCCGGTTTGCCTGTCATCGTGATTTCGGCGCAAAACACCATCATGACGGCCATTCAGGCGGCCGAGGCCGAAGCCTTTGACTATCTGCCGAAACCCTTTGACCTGCCCGATCTGATGAAACGCTCGGCCCGGGCGCTGGAACACAAACGCGTGGCCCCAAAGGCCGCCGCCCCGCGTGAAGCGGCCGAGGATTTGCCGTTGGTCGGGCGCACGCCCGCCATGCAGGCGCTATACCGTTTGGTGGCGCGGGTGATGAATGTCGATCTTGCGGTGCTGATCTCGGGCGAAAGCGGCACCGGAAAATCGCTGATCGCGCGGGCGATCCACGATTTCTCTGATCGCCGCACGCAGCCCTTTGTGGTGGCGCAGGCCGCGGATCTGGGCGGCGTTGACGGGATTTCGACACTGCTGTCGCGCGCCCGCGGTGGCTCTTTGGTGCTGGATGAGGTGGCCGATTACGACGAGGACGCGCAGGCGCGTCTGGTGCGGATGCTGGATGTGATGGGGGATCAGGGGCCGCGCATCATGGCGACCTCGCAGGCGGATCTGGCCGCACAGATGGAGGCGGGAAAGTTCCGCAAGGATCTTTATTATCGGCTGGCCGGGGTGACGCTGTCGGTGCCGCCCTTGCGCGAACGCGTCGATGACATTCCGCTTTTGGCCGAGCATGTTCTGGCCCGGGCCGAGCGCGAGCTTGGCACCGCGCGCCGCCTGTCGTCCGATGCGCTGGCCTTTGTGCGCGCCCATCCTTGGCCGGGCAATGTGCGGCAATTGGAAAACACACTCCGCCGCCTGATGGTGACCGCCACCGAACCCGAGATCACCAAAATCGAGGTCGAGGCCGCTTTGGGCCAGCCGCAGGTCACCGCAAGCCCCAAGGGGGGATTCGAAGGCGAGAAATTGTCGCAATCCATTGCGCGCCATCTGCAACGCTATTTCGATTTGCATGGCGGACAGTTGCCGCCCGAGGGGGTCTACGACCGGGTTTTGCGCGAAATGGAGGTGCCGCTGATCGAAATTGCGTTGGATGCAACCGGCGGCAATCAGGCCAAATGTGCCGATCTTCTGGGCATCAACCGCAATACCTTGCGTAAAAAGATCACGGACCTTGATATTCGCGTGACACGGCGGCGCAAGTTGATGTAAATCAGCCACAGGCCGCGTGACCTGATTTCCCCTTGCAGATCAGCCACGGGCTTGTGGCGGGAATGGCACCAACGCTGCCCGTTCCGGGGGACTGGTTTTTGGCGTCAAGTTCTTATCGCAGTGCAACTTGGGTGCGTCTGGCGCGGTTGCGTCGGGGCAGGGCTTGGCAGGGTGGCCTCAGCTTTGGGCTGGTCTTTCTGGGGCCGTTGCTGGCGGTTCTGACCTTTCTCGCGCTTGGCCCCTATGATCTCAGCGCCGGGTCTGACTTTTTGCGGATCATTCTTCTGGCCGATCTGGTCTATGTGCTGGTGGTGGCTGCGCTGATCCTTGCGCGGGTGATCCGCATGATCGCCGACCGCCGCAGCCAATCTGCCGGATCGCGCCTGCACCTGCGTCTGACGGGCGTTTTCGCCTTTGTGGCGCTGGTGCCGACCATCCTTGTGGCGATCTTTGCGGTCTTGAACCTGAACATCGGCTTGGAGGGCTGGTTTTCCGAGCGGGTGCGCAATGTGGTCGGCTCCTCTTTGTCGGCAGCCGAGGCTTATGAACAAGAACACCGTAATGCCCTGACCGAGGATGCGCAGGCGCTGGCGGGTCTGTTGAATGTTGCCAAACAGTCGCGCTTTTTCATCGACGACGGCCAGATGCGGCAGGTGTTGAGCCAAGGCCAACAGGCGGTGCAGCGCGGCCTGCGCGAGGTTTATCTGATCGACGGCGGCGGCAGCCTGAAGACCCGTGGCGAGCGCAGCTATCTGTTCGACTTTGAGGCCCCCTCGGCTGATGACCTCGCCCGGGCCGAAAAAGGCGAAACCGTGGTGATCGAAGATTGGTCGAATGACGAATTTCGCGCCCTGATCCGGTTGGATGCCTTTGCCGACCGCTATCTTTACGTCAGCCGCGAGGTGGACGGTCAGCTTTTGTCGCTGTTGGATGAAACCAAGCAAACGGTGTCGCTCTATCAGCAGCTTGAGGCGGAGCGCGGGCGGGTGCTGTTCAACTTTGGTCTGCTTTATCTTGGGTTTGCCTTGATCCTTGTTCTGGCCGCCATCTGGCTGGGCCTGTGGTTTGCCGAACGTCTCAGCCGCCCCGTCGGTCGCTTGGCCTCTGCGGCGGCGCGGGTTGGGGAAGGCGATCTAGATGTGCGGGTGATCGAAGAAGAAGGCGATGACGAAATTGCCACATTGGGGCGTGTTTTCAATCAGATGACGCAGCAACTTAAAGTGCAGCGTGAAGAGTTGATTGACAGCAACCGCGCCACCGAACGCCGGCGGCGGCTGTTCGATTCTGTGCTGACCAGTGTTACGGCCGGGGTAATCGGTCTTGATCCCGAAGGCCGGGTAGATTTCGCCAACCGGGCAGCAGAGCGGCTTTTGGACATGGCGCGCGGCGTGCATGATCTGCCCTTGGGGCTGGCCGTGCCGGAATTCGCGCCGCTGTTGGACCGGCTGCAAGATGCCGGCAGCGCCGCTGTGCAGGAAGAAATCCGGCTGACCCGGCAGGGCAAACTGGAAAGTCTGCTGGTCCGCGTGTCGCGCCGGGCGACCGAGGGCGGTCGGCTTGAAGGCTATGTTGTGGCCTTTGACGATGTGACCGAGTTGGTCAGCGCGCAGCGCATGGCCGCTTGGGGCGATGTTGCACGCCGGATTGCCCATGAAATCAAGAACCCGCTGACGCCCATTCAGCTGTCGGCCGAACGCATCAAGCGCAAGTTCCGCGGGCAGGTGCAAGAACCCGAGGATCTGGAGCAATACACCGATGTGATTGTGCGCCAGACCAATGACCTGCGCCGGATCGTCGATGAATTCTCCAAGTTTGCCCGCATGCCAGAACCCGACCGCCGCGAGGGCGATCTGGTCGCCTTGGTGCGCGCGGCGGCGATGCTGCAGGAAAACGGCCAGCCGGGGGTCAAATTTCAGACCCGGCTGCCATCCGAACCCGCTGTGCTAGAGTTTGACGGCACCATGATCGGGCAGGCGTTGACCAACCTCATCAAGAATGCGGGCGAGGCGACAGAAACCCTGACCGAAAAGGGCGCACCTTCCGGTTATGTGCCTGAAATTCATATCGAAATGGATGTGAATGACGCCGAGGCGCAGATCCGCATCATGGACAATGGCATTGGTCTGCCGCCCGACCGGGCGCGGCTGTTCGAGCCCTATGTGACCACCCGCGAAAAGGGCACCGGCCTTGGCCTGCCCATCGTCAAGAAGATCATTGAAGAACACGGCGGTACGTTGGTTTTGGACGACGCACCGATCTTTGACGGCAACACCCATCCGGGCGCCATGGCGGTTATCCGTCTGCCGCGCGCCCCGCGCTCAAAGCGCAGCAAGAATTTGGCCCCCGTTCAAACCACGGTGGGCAAGGAGGATAAATGACCAGTATTCTTATAACCGATGATGAAAAAGATATTCGCGACCTGATTGGCGACATCCTGAAGGACGAAGGCTATGCCGTGCGGCTGGCGTCTAATTCTGATGAATGCATGGCGGAAATCAACGCCGAGCCCCCCGCGCTGATGATCCTTGATATCTGGTTGAAAGACAGCCGGATGGACGGGATCGACATTCTGAAAACGGTGAAGCGCGACAACCCGGATATTCCGATCGTCATCATCTCGGGCCATGGCAATATCGAAATTGCGGTCGCGGCGATCAAGCAGGGGGCCTATGACTTTATCGAAAAGCCCTTCAACATCGACCAGTTGATGGTCGTGGTTGCCCGTGCCATGGAGACGAGCCGCCTGCGCCGCGAAAATGCCGATCTGCGCCGCCGCGACGTCACCTCGACCGATATGCTTGGATCAAGTGCGTCCTTCAAGGCTTTGAAATCGCATCTGGAAAAGGTCACGAAATCCAACGGCCGCGTCATGCTGACCGGGCCCGCCGGTTCCGGCAAGGAAATGGCCGCGCGCTTCATTCACCAAAATTCCAACCGCGCGGGCGCCGCCTTTGTCACGGTTTCATCGGCCACGATTGAACCCGAGCGCATGGAAGAAGTGCTGTTTGGCCGCGAAACCGCCGATCGCGGCGTCGAAAAGGGCCTGTTGGAACAGGCCCATGGCGGCGTCGTCTATTTCGACGAGGTGGCCGACATGCCACTTGGCACGCAGTCGAAAATCCTGCGCGTGCTGACCGAACAGCAATTCACCCGCGTGGGCGGCAACGACAAGGTGCGGGTCGATCTGCGGGTGATCTCGTCAACCACCAAGGATCTGCGCCGCGAAATCGGTGCGGGTCGCTTTCGGCAGGAACTCTTTGACCGGCTGAACGTGGTGCCGATTGCGGTGCCAAGCCTTGAAGAACGCCGCGAGGATATTCCAGAACTGACCCGCCACTTCATCGACATGTTCCACCGCAGCCAAGGCTTGCCGCTGCGCGATCTGACGGGCGACGCCGACGCCATGCTGCAAACCATGCAATGGCCGGGCAACGTGCGCCAGTTGCGCAACGTGATCGAGCGGGTGCTGATCTTGGGGGATGGCACCGGCCCGATCGACACCCGCGAATTGCCGGGCCAAGAGCCGGGCCCGGACGCCGGGGGCCGCATGGTGCTGGGTGGCGCCATGGCAACGCTGCCCCTGCGCGAGGCGCGTGAGGTCTTTGAACGTGAATACCTCATCACCCAGATCAACCGCTTTGGCGGCAATATCAGCCGTACAGCCGGTTTCGTCGGCATGGAGCGCTCGGCCCTCCATCGCAAGCTGAAATCTTTGGGCGTTGTCGGTGGCCACAAGGGTGGAAACGGCGCTGATGAGGACGAGGAATAGTTTTCATCTTGGCCCAATTACTCCCGCCGCAGGCTCTTACATTGGCGGGGTGAGCCTCCGGTTAACACGTGTTTCAGATTTTTTCTGAAACACGTGTTTGGATATTTATACCAAGATAAAGGCGATCAGATCAGCTTGACCCAAGCCCGCGCGATGGCGAGGCCGTGGGCGTCTGCGGCGGCGGCGTCTTTGGCGGCATGGGTTTCGAAATCGATGATCCATCCGGGGCGGGCGGCCTCGAACGCTTCGGCGAATTCGCGTGACCAATCGGTGGCGACGGCGCGGTTGGCTTCAAAGTGGAACTGGGTGGCATAGCCTGCGCGGCCATAGCGGAAAGCCTGCACGGCGGCTGTGGGAGAGGTTGCCAGATGCACCGCGCCCGGCGGCAGGGTGAAGGTGTCAGAGTGCCATTGCAGGATCGGGAAACGGTCGGGCAGGGCCGCGAGCAGGGGGTCGTCGCGCCCGGCCGCGGTCCGCTCTACCTCGGTCCAGCCGTATTCGCCGGCGGTGCCGATATGGTTGGTGGCCCCGGTGCCGCGGGCGAAGACTTGGGAACCAAGGCAGATACCAAGGGTCGCTATCCCCATCTCGGCACTTTCCTTCATCAGATGCGCCAGTTTGGGCAGGTAGGGATGGGTGGCATCGGCCAGGGCATTTTGTTCGCCGCCAAAGGCGACCAGCGCGTCATAGGCGCCAAGATCCGGCAGGGCATTGTCGCGCCAAGGTTTCCACAGGTCGATCCGCGCGCCTGCCTCGTGCAGGGCGATGCCGACCTGGCCGTGATGTGTCACAGCGGTATTTTCGATGATGGCGACGCGCATTTCGGCCCTCCTGTTCGCAGGGGTATCAATGCACTTCGGTCAAATCGCTGCAAGGGGGTGCAAGTTCGCGCAAAGCGCGATGGGGGTGCAAATTCGTGCAAAGCGCGATGGGGGTGCAAATCGCACTTGCGCTCGGGCGCGGCCCGTGAAAAGGGGACCCGTCAAACGAACACTCCCAGCCAAACCCCATGGAGGCCCAATTGGAGATTCGCGAGGCACTTACCTTCGACGACGTGCTTTTGGTTCCGGCCGCATCTTCGGTGCTGCCGTCGGATGCTGACACATCGACCTATGTGACGAAATCCATTCGCATGAACATCCCGCTGTTGTCCTCGGCGATGGATACGGTGACCGAGGCGCGGATGGCGATTGCCATGGCGCAATCGGGCGGCATCGGCGTTGTTCACCGCAACCTTGATGTGCTGGCGCAGGCCCGCGAGGTCAGCCGTGTGAAGCGGTTTGAATCCGGTGTGGTTTATGCCCCGGTGACGCTGACCCCGGATCAGACCTTGGCGGATGCCAAAGTGCTGATGGACCGCTATCAGATCACCGGCTTTCCGGTGGTGGATCATCAAGGCCGTGTTCTTGGCATTGTGACCAACCGCGACATGCGCTTTGCCAGCGATGACAAGACGCCGGTTTCGGTGATGATGACCTCGGACAATCTGGCGCTGCTGCGCGAGCCTGTGGACCGTGAGGCGGCGATTTCGCTGATGAAGGCGCGGCGGATTGAAAAGCTGCTTGTGACCGATGGTACGGGCAAGCTGACGGGCCTTTTGACGCTGAAAGACACCGAGAAATCGGTGCTGAACCCGCAGGCCTGCAAGGATGACATGGGGCGTCTGCGGGTTGCGGCAGCCTCGACAGTCGGGGATGCGGGCTTTGAGCGGTCGCAGGCCCTGATCGAAGCGGGCGTCGACATGGTTGTGATCGATACGGCGCATGGTCACAGCGAAGGCGTTGCTCGCGCGGTGGAGCGGATCAAAGCCTTGAACAGTGCGGTGCAGGTGGTGGCAGGCAACGTCGCCACGGCCGAGGCCACCCGCGCGCTGATCGGTGCGGGCGCGGATGCGGTCAAGGTGGGCATCGGCCCGGGGTCGATCTGTACCACGCGGATCGTGGCCGGGGTGGGTGTACCGCAGCTGACGGCGATCATGGATGCGGCCCGTGCAGCGGGCGATATTCCGGTCATTGCCGATGGTGGCATCAAATTCTCGGGCGATTTTGCCAAGGCGATTGCAGCAGGTGCCTCTTGCGCCATGGTCGGTTCGGCCATTGCCGGCACCGATGAATCCCCCGGCGAACTGATCTTGTACCAAGGCCGCAGCTTCAAGGCCTATCGCGGGATGGGCAGCCTTGGCGCCATGGCGCGCGGCAGTGCTGACCGTTATTTCCAAAAGGATGCAGCCAGCGACAAGCTGGTGCCGGAAGGCATCGAAGGTCAGGTGCCCTATAAAGGGCCAGTGGCCACCGTGCTGCACCAGATGGTCGGCGGCTTGCGCGCGGCCATGGGCTATACCGGCAACCGCACCGTGGCCGAGATGCGTGAGGGCTGCAGCTTTGTCCGCATCACAGGGGCAGGGCTGAAGGAAAGCCATGTCCATGACGTGCAGATCACGCGCGAAAGCCCGAACTACCGCATCGGATAAAAGAAAAGGCCCGCTCGTTCAGAGCGGGCCTTTTGCTTTTCTGGGGGGGCTTACTGCACGTAAGGCAGTGGGTCGAGGCTGTCGACGCCCTTCCTGACCTCGAAGTGGACAAAGGCCGGATCGCCGCCGCGCACCGCCGCGATGGTCTGGCCCTTTTTCACGGTGTCGCCCTTGGCCACCTTCAGCCCATCCACGCCCGCATAGACCGTGAGCAGCCCGTCCGAGTGGCGGATGACCACGATCGGCGTTCCGGTGGTGTCCTTGGTCACGGCCGCGACCGTGCCTTCGGCGGCAGATTTCACCGCCGTGCCGGGGGCGGCGGCGATGTCGATACCGTCATTCTTGCCCTTGGCATAGCTGCGGATGATCTTGCCCGACACCGGCATGGCAAACTTTCCGCCCGTGGTGCGCTGGCTTGCCATATCGGCGACCGGCTTTTCCTTGGGCTTTTCGCTGGCCGGGGCCACCTTTTCATCGGGCAAGGGATCTTTGGCCGACGGCGGCGTCGGGGTTGGGCTGCCATTGCCGGGGGCAGTTTCCGCCGCAGCCACTTCTTCCACAGGCGCGCCGGTTGGGGTGGGGATCATCAGATATTGGCCTTCGCGCACCGCGAGGTCAGCCCCCAGCCCGTTCCAATCGGCCAGTGCCTTGGCCGAGACATTGTAGCTGCGGGCAATCGAGAAGGCGGTTTCGCCGCGCGCGACCTTGTGGCGGGTCGGTTCCATGCCGTCGGCAACTTTTGCCTTTGCCGGTGCGGCAGATGCCGCAGGGGCTGCGGCGGGGGCAGAGCTGTCGACCCGGTCCAGCGCCGTGGTGGCAATGGTGGAGACATCAATCGCGCCGGGCTTTGCGCCGCCGATCACGGCACCCGTCGGCGCCGGGCCTGCCGCCACGCGCGAGGGCAGGGCCAGAACTTCGCCGTCGCGCAGGCTGTCGCCGGGCTGCAGCGCGTTATGCTGTGCCAGTTCCGTGGCGGGCAGGCCGACGCGGGCCGCGACCGATGCGACGGTATCGCCCTTTTTCGCCACCGCGACCTGATAGCCGGGATAAGAAATCACGCCGCGCGCATCGGCAACCGGGCGCGGTCCCGTGGCCTGTTGGGCGGCACCCGTGGTATCCAGCGCCCCCGCACCCGAACGCATGTCCCAATCGAAGCTGCCACCGGCGCAGGCCGATAGAAACAATACCGCCGTCAGGCTAAGCCCAGCTGTCAGACCCAGCCCATGGTTCCGCGAATTCGCCATCACCGCCTCATTTCTGCCGCGCCGGGTTGGCCCCGGCCTTGCCGTCATTCATTGCCCAGCCCTTCGATCAAAGGTACAAAGCGCACTGCGCGCAATTCCTCATAATCATAGCCGGTTTCAAGCCGTGTCACCTTTATCAGGCTTTGCACGGCATCAGACTGGCCGACGGGCAAAACCATGATACCGCCGATCTTTAGCTGCGACAACAGGGGGCCGGGCGGGTCTTCGGCCGCGGCGGTCACGAGAATGCGATCAAAGGGGGCGACATCGGGCAGGCCAAAGCTGCCATCGGCGGTCATGCTGACCACGTTGACCAGCCCAAGTTCCCGGAAAAGTTCCGCCGCCTCGCGCACCAGTCGTTTGTGACGGTCGACGGTGTAGACCCGCCGCGCCAGCTGCGACAGGATCGCCGCCTGATAGCCCGATCCGGTGCCCACCTCCAACACGGTGTCGCGAGGTTGCACGTTCAGCGCCTGCGTCATCAACCCGACGACAGACGGCTGACTGATCGTCTGGCCACAAGCGATCGGCAAGGGCATGTCTTCATAGGCACGCTCGGCGAACAGCCCGCGCACGAAATGGCCGCGGTCAATCCGCTCCATCGCGGTCAGCACGCGGGCGTCGGTGACGCCTTTTGATCTCAGGGCAAACAAGAATCGCATCTTCCGCTCGGCCGCCGTCTCGTCATCGGGCAGGCCGTTGTCACTCATGCCAGCGCCGCCCCTAGGGTCGTCTCAAGCGCGGCCAGCCGGTCATGGGCCGTCAGGTCACAGCGCAGCGGCGTGATCGAGATATACCCCTCGACATTGGCCGTCACATCGGTGCCGGGCAGGGTGGGCTTGCCTTGCTCGCCCCCCTTGATCCACAAGAACTGCCGTCCGGTGGGCGAGTTGTGGGGCTCAATCCGAAAGCCGGCATAGCGGCGGAAGCCTTGGGCGGCCACGCGGCTGCCTTTGACGGCCGCAGCGGGCAGCGGTGGGAAGTTGACGTTGTAAAACAGCCGGTAATCTTCGGTTTCGTCCCACAGGCCCTTATCAAGAAGCGCCCGGATCACCGCAGCGCCATGGGTGGCCGCGGCCTCGAACGGGTCTTCAAGGCCAACATTCTGCGGCCCGTAAAACTGCGACAGGGCGATCGACTTGATCCCGTGCAACGCAGCCTCCATCGCAGCACCTATGGTGCCGGAATAAAGCACGTTCTCGCCCGAATTGTTGCCCCGGTTCACCCCCGACAACACCAGATCCGGCGGCGCATCCTTCATCACATGATAAAGCCCCGCCAGCACGCAATCGGCCGGGCTTCCCTCGGCGGCAAAGCGGCGCGGACCGAGTTCGGCGATCATCGTGGGGTGGGTGTAGCTGATGCAATGCCCAACGCCTGATTGTTCAAAGGCGGGGGCGACGGTCCAAACCTCGCCTTCTGGCCCGGCGAGTTCGGTCGCGATGGCGTGCAAAACCTCCAGCCCCGGAGCGTTGATGCCGTCGTCATTGGTGATGAGAATGCGCATGAAGGGGCCTTTCGTTACCGCATGGATAAACCAGCCTTGGGGGTGGGGCAAGCCTTGGCCGCAAGGGAAAGTGGCTTGGACGTCGATTGTGCCGCGCAGGATGCAGCCGGTGGACGGCTGGCGGCTTTCGCGCTATCAGGCGGGCATGATTGCTGACCCTGCCACCGCCCCAAATCCTCTTGCCCACCGCCTGTCTGTCGCGCCGATGATGGATTGGACGGATCGTCACTGCCGCTATTTCCACCGGCTGATGACGCGCCGGGCGATGCTTTACACCGAAATGGTGACGGCGCCTGCGGTTCTGCACGGGCCAAAGCCACGGCTTTTGGACTATTCTGCTGCCGAACACCCGATTGCCCTGCAACTTGGTGGGTCCGATCCGACCGAATTGGCCCAAGCGGTGCGGCTCTCGCGCGATTGGGGCTATGACGAGGTGAACCTGAACTGCGGCTGCCCCTCGGACCGGGTGCAATCGGGCTGCTTTGGCGCGGTGCTGATGGAGCGTCCTGCGCTGGTGGCCGAGTGCGTGCGGGCAATGCAGGATCAGGCCGATGTGCCGGTGACGGTGAAATGCCGGATTGGCGTGGATGACCAAGACCCCGAAACCGTGTTGCCAGATTTTCTGGAGCGGGTTTCAGCCGCAGGGGTGTCGCATTTCGTAATTCATGCCCGCAAGGCGTGGTTGCAGGGGCTTTCGCCCAAGGAAAACCGCGAGATTCCGCCCTTGAACTACGATCTGGTGCTGCGGATGAAGGCGGCCTTTCCGCATCTGACGATCTGCCTCAATGGCGGGGTGACGACGCTGGATCAGGCAGAAACCCTTCTGAATCAAGGGCTTGATGGGGTAATGATCGGCCGGACCGCCTATCATGATCCGGCCGCGGTCTTGATCGGGGCAGACAGGCTTTGGGGTGAAGATCACGCGCCTGAGGCGGCAGAGGTGGTTCAGGCGATGAAGCCCTATATCGCCGCGCATCTTGAGGCCGGTGGGCGGCTGCACCAGATCACCCGGCATATGCTGGGCCTGTTCACGGGTCTGC
>Ga0255092_1000044_pt1 | contig 71916 bp, 70 predicted proteins | sample Colum_Yuk_RepC_8_2_FD_188454 | JGI IMG/M metagenome (GOLD analysis project Ga0255092, IMG submission 188454) | Freshwater microbial communities from Columbia River, Oregon, United States - Colum_Yuk_RepC_8d | ecosystem: Environmental > Aquatic > Freshwater > River | place: USA: Oregon...
GCTTTGATCTGCCCTTTGACTGGGGCGGCGGGCTGCAGGAAAAGGTCCGTCGCGCCATGGCGGCGATCCCCTTTGGCCAGACGCTGACCTATGGCGAGATTTCTGCGCAGGTCGGTGCGCCGGCGCAGGCCGTCGGGCAGGCATGCGGTGCCAACCCTTTGCCGATCTTTATCCCCTGTCACCGGGTCTTGGGCGCAAAGGGTCTGGGGGGCTTTTCGGCCAAGGGTGGGGTGGAGACCAAGGTCTGGCTTTTGCGCCACGAAGGTGCGGCGGGCCTCTTGATCTGAGTGATCCTTCATACGGGCGCAACTCCGCCCTGCAGCATCTCTCGCCATGCGCTGCGGGACACCGCCGGTTGGGGCGCGTTTCTGGTTCCCATCCAAAAAATCTGAAACATGCGCTTGGATATTTAGGCCAAGGTAAACAGGTGAAGCGCCTTGCGGTGGGCGGGGGCTGTTTGTAACGATTTCATAACAACAGCGAGCAGGGGCAGGAATTGAGTTTTTGGGTCATGATGGCGGTCCTTGGGGCAGCCTTCCTCCATGCTTTGTGGAATTCTCTGCTCAAGGTCGGCACCTCTCGCATGGGGGCGATGGTGATCCTGTCGATCGGCGAGATCCCGATCGGGCTTGCCGTGGCGCTGGCATTGCCGCCCTTGGACTGGCAGGTGGCCCCTTGGGTCTTGGGCGCGGGCTGCGCGCATTTCTTTTACAAGTTGTTCCTCACCTATGCCTATGAACGGGGTGATCTGAGCCGGGTCTACCCGATTGCCCGCGGGTCAGCGCCTTTGGTGGTTGGTGTCGTCTCGCCCTATTTTCTGACCGATGTCATCACGCCGGTAGAGTTTGCGGGGATTGCGGTTTTGGGGGCGGGTATTCTGCTGATGGCACGGGGGGTATTTGCCAGCGGCGAAAACCGGCGTTTGATCCCTTATGCGTTGGGATCGGCCTGTGCGACGGCCAGTTACACCCTGATCGACGGGCAAGGTGCGCGCGTGGCAGGTGATGCGGTCGCCTATATCGCGTGGGTTTTCGTGATCGACGGGCTGTTCTTTGCCGCAGGCATGCTGGCGTGGAAGGGGGCTGCGGTCTTGCCGCGGCAGCCGCGCGCTTGGGGCATCGGGATGATTGCGGCGGCGGCCTCTTACGGGGCCTATGCGGTCAGCGTCTGGGCGATGACCATTGCCCCGATTGCCGTGGTCGCGGCGCTCCGGGAAACCTCGATCCTTTTTGCGGTGCTGATCGGCTGGCTGGTCTTTGGCGAGCGGATGACACGCGGCAAGGCGCTGGCGGCGCTGGTGATCGTGTCGGGCGTGATGCTGACGCGGCTTTAGCTGATCCGGCGGGGGCGTTCGGGGATAATTTGCTGGGCGACGCCAGCACCCACCAGATAGATCGACGTCGCGACCAATCCCCAATGCGCCCACGTGCCTTCGGCGAAGTTCACCCAAGCGGCCCATGCGGCAAACAGCACCCAAGCGATGGAGACCGGCAGGGTGATTTCGCGCCAGCGTTTGGTGCGGGTGGGGTGCACGAATTTCAGCGGTACGAACATGCCGACCGTCAGCAGGACAACGACGGCAAGGATGGTGTGCTGCGACGGCGCGATCGCGAACAGCACCAGAACCACCATGTTCCAGCAGGCCGGAAAGCCGGAAAAGCTTTTGTCTTTGGTCTTCATCCGGGTGTCGGCGAAATAGATGACAGAGCCATAGCAGATCACGATGATCGCGAGCCATCCCGTCCAGCCCGTCAGCATGCCCGATTTGAACAGCGCATAGGCTGGAATAAAGACATAGGTCAGATAGTCGACGATCAGATCCATCAGAACCCCGTCATAGGTCGGGAAGTTCTTTGGCGTGTCATAGCGCCGGGCCAAGGGGCCATCGATGCCATCGACCAGCAAAGCCAGCACCAGCCACAGGAACATGGTCTGCCATTTGCCTTCAACGGCAGCAAGCATGGCAAACATCGACAAGACCGCGCCGGAGGCGGTCAAGAGATGGACGGAGAGGGCTTTGATCTTGATGTTCATAAGGCCTTTTTCGCGGTTCTGCGCCTCAAGTCAACCGTATCAGGCCCGCGGATGTGCCTTTTCATAGACTTCCATCAGACGCGCCGCATCAACGGCGGTATAGGCTTGGGTCGTTGACAGTGAGGCGTGGCCCAGCAGTTCCTGAATGGCGCGCAGATCACCCCCGGCTGACAACAGATGGGTGGCAAAGCTGTGGCGCAGCGCATGGGGCGTGGCGCTGGCAGGCAGGCCCATTTGCAGCCGGGCTTTCTCCATGACCCGCTGCACCAATCTCGGGCTGAGTGGGCCACCCCGCGCGCCGCGAAACAAGGGGGCATCGGTCGCCAAATCAAAGGGGCAAAGCGCGACATAATGGGCAATCGCCTGCTTCGTCGTGGGCAAGGTTGGCACCAGGCGTTCTTTCCCGCCTTTGCCGATGATCCGCAGCACCTCTGGCAGAGGGTGGGCGTCCCCGGTCAGCCCCAACGCCTCGGAAATCCGCAAACCAGAGCCGTAGAGCAGCGTCACGATCGCCATGTCCCGCGCCGCAACCCATTCTTCGCGCGCCTGATCGCCAACCACGGCGATCATGTCGCGGGCGGCGTCTTCGGCCAAGGGGCGCGGCAGTTTGCGTTTGTATTTGGGCACGCGCACCGACAGGGCGGCGGTGGCATCGTTGCCCTCTTGATCCGAAACAAAGGCAAGAAAGCTTTTCACCGCCGAAAGTTTTCGCGCCACAGAGCGGGGGGCGACGTCGCGCTTGTGCATTTCGGACATGAAGGCGCGCAGATCGAATTTCCCAAGATCGGTCAGGGCGGACATGCCTTCCTGCCCGCCGTGGTGGCGGCTGAGAAAATCCAAAAACTGTCCGACGTCGCGGCCATAGGCGGCCAAGGTGTTGTCTGCCGCGCCTTTCAGGGCGCGCAGATGGTCCAGCCAGTGGGCCATCGCGTCGCGCTGGGCGGCGCTGATCGCCAGCCCGGCCATCGTCACGACAACCAGCGCCGCATCGTGCGCTCAAAGACGCCGGCAAAGAAGGCCAGCAAATCGGTGCCATGGGTGGACTTGAACTGATGCGGGTCTTCGGTTCCAAGAACCAGCATGCCGGGCAGACGTCCCTTGCCAAAATCCAACTTCATCAACGCCTCAGAGCGGATCCACCCGGCCCGCTCGCCATAAAGCGCGTCCGATTGCGGCAACACTTGCCGCAGCACCACGGCCCGCTGCGGCACATTGCGCCCGCCTGTCAGGTAGTCGCTGACAAAGCCGGGGGCCGCGACAAAAAGCACATCGCCCAGTTTGCGCAAAGCGGGGTCTTCGGCGTCTTGCACCGATTCCAGCACCAGCCGCACACAGTCAATCCGCAGCGTTTGGGCCACATCGGTCGCCATGGTTTTCAGAAAATCTTCAAAGGACAGCGGATCCAGCATTTGCAGGATTGCGCGATGCACCTGATTGGTCCCGGCAAGATTTTCATAGGCGGCGGCAATCACCGTGCGATGGGTGTCTTCCAGCCGGTCCAGCCGGTTCTCCAGCCGCTCCATTGCGATGCCGCGCAGGTCGACAACATTGCCGCCCATCAAGCGTTCATTCGCGCCGATCAGCGCGTTCATCACATCGCGGTCTTCCAAAATTGTCTCGGGTTCCGCAAGGATGCGGTCCCGCATGTCCTGATCCATCATCCGTCTCGGGCCTCATCCGCGCCCTGTGCCGGGCGGCTTTACCTTTTCCAACCTTCTAGCACGGATGGGATAGGCCGCTCCAGCCCTTTGAAAAGACAACCGGGCCAGTCTGACATGCAGACGGCCCGGCTTTTCACTCTACCAAGTCCCGATGCCTGACTTTGGAATTGTCAGGTCAAGCGCGCGGCGGATCTTACAGGATCTTCTGGCCGGTCTTGGCCCAGTCTTTCATGAACTGTTCCAGCCCTTTGTCGGTCAGCACATGGTTCGCCAGCCCTTTGATGACGGCGGGCGGCGCGGTCATCACATCGGCGCCGATCAGGGCGCATTGGGTGACATGGTTGGCGGTGCGGATCGAGGCGGCAAGGATCTGGGTGTCAAAGCCGTAGTTGTCATAGACCTGACGGATGTCGGAAATCAGTTCCAGCCCGTCAAGGTTGATGTCATCCAGACGCCCGATGAAGGGCGAGATGAAGGTCGCGCCGGCCTTGGCGGCGATCAGCGCCTGATTGGCCGAGAAGCAAAGCGTGACGTTGACCATCTTGCCTTCGTCCGACAACACCTTGCAGGTTTTCAGCCCGTCCCAGGTCAGCGGCACTTTGACGGCGATATTCGGGGCGATCTCGGCCAGTTTGCGGCCTTCGGCGATCATTTCGTCAGCGGTCAGCGCCACGACTTCGGCCGAAACCGGACCTTCGACAAAGGAGCAGATTTCCTTGGTCACTTCGATGATGTCACGGCCCGACTTCAGGATCAGCGAGGGGTTCGTGGTGACCCCGTCCACCATGCCAAGGGCGTGCAGTTCGCGGATGGCTTCGACATCGGCGGTATCGACAAAGAATTTCATGTTGGCGTCCTTCCGGAATGGGTTGCGGGTGCTTGGGGCGGGGTTTACCCCATAAGGGGGCCAAGGCAAAGGGCAGATGACAGCAGAACGGGTTTACGCGGCGGGCGATCTGGTGGGGGTTCTGACGACAGAGCCGCTGGGCCGCATCTTGGACTATAAGGCGCCCGAGGGCGGCTGCGGCGACGGGGATTTCGTCGAGGTGCCTTTGGGGCCGCGCCGTGTCTTGGGCGTGGTCTGGGGGCCGGGCGAGGGCAAGTTTGATCCCGCCCGCATCCGCTCGGTGGCCCGTGTGTTGGACGCCGCCCCGATGCGGGCCGAGTTGCGCAGCTTTTTGACACGCGCTGCCGATTACACCTTAACCCCCTTGGCTGCGATGTTGCGCCTCGCCACCCGCGCGCCGGGGCTGGGCGATGCGGTGTCGATGCGCAAGGTCTATCGTCTGGCCGGTCCCGTGCCGAACCAAATGACCGAGGCACGCTTTCGCGTGGTGGAAGCCTTGCGGCGGTTTGGCGCGGCTCCGGTGACGTTGGGCGAGTTGGCCGAAGAGGCCGCTTGCGGGCCTTCGGTGGTCAAGGGCTTGGTAAAGCTGGGCGTGATTGCCGAAGAAGACACACCGCGCGACTTGCCCTATCCGCCGATGCAGCCCAAAATCGCTCATCATCTGATGGGCGATCAGGTGGGCGCGGCCGATGCGCTGGTGGCGCAGATTGGCGGCGGCTTTGCGGCGACGCTTCTGAAAGGCGTCACCGGGTCGGGCAAAACCGAGGTGTATCTTGAGGCTGTGGCCGAATGTTTGCGGGCAGGCCAGCAGGCGCTGGTCCTTTTGCCCGAAATCGCGCTGACGGCGGACTTTCTGGGCCGGGTCGAGGCGCGGTTCGGTGTGCGACCTGCCGAATGGCATTCGGGCGTGACGATGACGGAACGCCGCCGTTTGTGGAAAATGGTGGGGCAGGGCGGCGCGCAGTTTGTTGTGGGAGCACGATCAGCGCTGTTTTTGCCGTTCCGCGATCTGGGGCTGATCGTCGTCGATGAAGAGCACGACACCAGCTATAAGCAGGAAGAAGGCGTGCTTTACAACGCCCGTGACATGGCCGTTTTGCGGGCCAGCATCATTGGCTGCCCGATTGTGCTGGCCTCGGCCACGCCCTGTCTTGAAACTTGGGCCAATGTCGAGGCCGGGAAATACGGCCGTGTCGATCTTGGCGCGCGGTTTGGCGCCGCAGAGTTGCCGCCGATGCGGGCCATCGACATGCGGGGCGAAAAGCTGCCCTCGGATCGTTGGATTTCGGCCAAACTGGCCGCCGAGGTACAGGCGCGGGTGGTCAAAGGGGAACAGTCGCTTTTGTTCCTGAACCGCCGGGGCTATGCGCCGATCACGCTGTGCCGGGCCTGCGGGCATCAGGTGGGCTGCGACGATTGCGACGCGCGGATGGTGGAGCATCGGTTCCTGAAACGTCTTGTTTGCCATCAATGCGGTGCGACAAAGCCCGTGCCCGTTGCCTGCCCGGCCTGCGGCGTCGAAGGCCGGATGGCCGCTGTCGGTCCGGGGGTGGAGCGGTTGGCCGAAGAGGTGACCGCGCGTTTTCCGGACGCACGTTTGTCAGTTCTTTCGTCGGACCTCTTCGGCAGCGCCCGGGCGCTGAAAGAGGCGGTGGTCAATATCGCCGAAGGCGGGGCCGATATCATCATTGGCACGCAGATTGTGGCCAAGGGGCATAACTTTCCCCTGCTGACGCTGGTCGGGGTGATTGACGCCGATTTGGGGCTGCAAGGATCAGACCTGCGCGCGGCAGAGCGGACCTTTCAGTTGATGCGCCAAGTGGCGGGCCGCGCGGGGCGGGCGGACAAGCCGGGCGAGGCGTGGCTTCAATCGCACCAGCCTGACCATCCGGTGATCCGCGCGATCTTGGGCGGGGATGAAGAAGCCTTTTGGAAGGCCGAGGCAGCCGAGCGCAAAGCGGCGGGCGTGCCGCCCTATGGGCGGATGGCCGGGATTATCCTGTCGTCGCCAGATGTGGCGCAGGTTTTTGATTTCGCGGCAGAGCTGGCCCGCCGCGATGGCCCCTTGCGCCGGGTTGGCGCGCAGGTCTTTGGTCCGGCGCCTGCGCCGATTGCACGGGTGCGCGGGCGGCACCGGGTGCGGCTTTTGGTCAAGGCAGAAAAGACCGTGCCTTTGCAGTCGGCTTTGGCCGAATGGGTAGGGCAGCTGAAACTGCCGACAAACTTGCGGCTGGCGATCGACATTGATCCGCAGAGTTTTTACTAGCTGATTTCCGGCAAAACTCCGGTGCTGCCGGGGCAGCCCAAATTTCTTGCAAGAAATTTGTCAAAATCCTTCGAAGGATTTTGTTTCTCGCCTATATGGGGGCAAGAACAGGAGAACGCCCATGCTTGTGATTGATCGCGCTAAAATGCAGATGGTCCGCCCCGAAGACGCCCTTCCCGGCCGTCCCGAACCGATGCCCATCACCGAGCCGCATTTTCTGTCGGGGATCGATCTGAAATCCCCCGTGCCTGTCGGCATGGCCGAGGCGATGTTCGGCATGGGCTGCTTTTGGGGTGTGGAACGCAAGTTCTGGCAGCAGCCCGGCATTTGGCTGACCATGGTCGGCTATGCGGGCGGCTTCACCCCGAACCCGACCTATAAAGAAACCTGCACCCAATTGACCGGGCATAACGAGGTGGTGCGGGTGATCTTCGATCCGGCCGTCACCTCTTATGAGGCGCTGCTCAAGCTGTTTTGGGAAAACCACAACCCGACCATGGGCATGCGGCAGGGCAATGACATCGGCTCTACCTACCGTTCGGGGATTTATACCTACAGCCCAGAACAGACCGCCGCTGCCGAGGCGTCGAAGCTGGCTTATGCGGAACGGCTGCGCGCAGCCGGGCATGGTGCGGTGACGACAGAAATCCTGCCCGCGCCCGTGTTTTATTATGCCGAGGATTATCACCAGCAGTATCTGGCGAAGAACCCCGAGGGCTATTGCGGACTGGGCGGTACAGGCGTGACCTGCCCGATTGGGCTGAATGCTTGATCGGCCAGATACTTGACCGAACTGGGCCAAGGGCCTAATCCCGCCGCATACAAGCCCGGAGGCCCCTATGCCCTTGTTCGTTGCTGAAACCACGCTGGAAGGCGATGACGCCGCGTTTGCCTTGGCCGAGGCAATGGAGCGGATGCAGCCGCCGGCGCTGACGGCGGAATGTTACGACGTCGAGGGCATGGCCGGGCTGGTGCGGGTCGTCGCCACCTTCTCGCTGGCACCGAACGAGGTGATGCTGGCCGTTCTGGCCGAGGCGTTCGGTGCGGCGGCCTTTGAAATCTCGACCCTGTCCCAGCACACTTGGTCGGCCCTGACCACGCTGCCCGGCGAGGCAGGGGCGCGGGCCTTGGCAGGCCAGATCGAAGCGATGGAGCCCGCACCCTATGGGGTCGGCGCCTTTGAAATCGAAGATGGTTCGGGTCTGTGGGAGGTCGGCGCCTATTTCTCGGACGCGCCCGATACCGCCGCCATCAATGCTCTTGCCGCCCAGGCGGGGGCGAAGCCTTTCGTGATTTCCGAAGTGCCGGATGTCGATTGGGTGGCCCATGTGCGCCGCGAATTGGCCCCGGTCGAGGCAGGCCGCTTCTTTGTCTATGGCAGCCATGATGCCGACCGCGTGCCGACCGATCCCGGCCGTGTGCCGTTGCAGATTGAGGCGACGGTGGCCTTTGGCACCGGGCATCATGGCACGACGCTGGGCTGCCTGCGCGCTTTTGATCGGCTGTTTGAACAGGGTTTGCGCCCTTCAAAGGTGGCTGACATTGGCGCTGGCACCGCTGTTCTGGCCATCGCTGCCGCTGCGGTTTTGCCCGATGCCTTGGTGATCGCCAGCGACATCGATGAGGTGGCGGTCGATGTGGCCGAGGCCAATGTGGCAATCAACGGGCTGGATGGCCGGATTGAATGTCTTGAGGCCGCTGGCTTTGCCCATCCGCGTTTGCATCAGGCCAGCCCCTATGACCTGATCTTCGCCAATATCCTGAAAGGCCCGTTGATCGAGCTTGCCCCCGACATGGGGCAGCACTGCGCGCCGGGCGGTTTGGTGATCCTGTCCGGCCTTCTGGCGGTGCAGGCCGAAGCGGTGACAGCTGCCTATATTGCCGCTGGGTTCTCGCCGGTTTCGCGCGATGACCTTGGAGAATGGTCGGCATTGGTTCTAAAACGGAACTGAATTGTTTCTGTCAAATCCAAGGCTTAGCCCCTAGCTCTGCCGCGGTTTCGCCACAATTGGATCGCATGAAAGTCCTCATGTGGGGGCGTAACGCGTGGAGCGGGTATCATGTATGATACAAACTTGGTCGACTTCTATGCCCGGGTTGCGACGTTCGAAAAGTCGCAGGCCAAGGGCTATGGTCATGAAGCCCCCGGCACCCTTGGCCGGTCTGTCACCTACGGCCTGCGCAAGACCCGCCGCCGGATCAGCGTCATGCCGCTTGTCTTTGTCGTCCTTGCCGCGGTCGGGCTGAAAGCCACGATTCTCCATTCGGTGGGGGGCGCGGCCTATGAAACACGCGTCGCAGCGCTTGAGGCGGGGCAGGGCTTTGACCGTCTTGGCGGTTGGTTGATGCGGGTTGATCCCGTTACTGCATTTGTGGTCGAAAAGATCGACGCTGCCACAACGGCGATCAGGGGCTGATTGCGATCAGCAGGTCAGGGCGACTCCACCGCAACGACTCCAAATGAAAAAGCCGCTGCCCATCCTTTGGGCTGCGGCTTTTTAGTCGCATGCGGCAGGCGTTGGCTTAGCGGCCAATCGCCTCAATGTCGCCACGGCACAGGCCGATATCATCAAGTTCGCGGTCAGTCAGTTTGGTCAACGCCGAGCGGGTGACGCGGGCGTCATTCCATGCGGCAAATGCTGCAATCTTGTCGTTCAGCGACTGAACGAAGCGAAAAATGGCGATGGCGCCAAACGGCGCCGCGCGGGACGTCTCATAAGCGGCCATAACGGGTATCCTTTCAAAAACTGCTCATGTGTGAGGCATTTCCTGCCTTCGATGGCGGCTAAATAGTCATGCTGCATATGCGAAGCAATGGGGGTTCAGGAATGGCCGCAATGCGTTCCGTGCATGGCTGTTCGTCAAAAATTAACCACAATTATAGGTGTTTAACGATTCCTTAATCGAAAATGTCGCGTTTCGCGCAAGGGGCGTCGAGTTTCTGCGACTGCATAATGGATTCCGGGCAAATCCCAAGAAAGACAATTCAACTTGGCGGATGTTCTTCTTTCGTGCTAATTCGGTAAAGGCACGGAAAACGGGGGCAGCCATGCGAGTTTTAGGAATCGACCCCGGTTTGCGAAACCTTGGCTGGGGGGTGATTGACGTCGCGGGTGCGCGCATCAGTCATGTCGCCAACGGGATCTGCCATTCAGCACCGGGCGAGGCAGAGGGGGATCTGGCGCTGCGTCTGGTGTCCTTGCACAGCCAATTGACCGAGGTTTTGCGCGCCTATGCGCCGGATGCCGCGGCGGTGGAGCATACCTTCGTCAACAAGGATGCGGTGGCGACACTGAAACTGGGTCAGGCGCGGGGGATTGCCCTGTTGGTGCCTGCGCAGTTTGGCCTGACGGTCGGGGAATATGCCCCGAATGCGGTGAAGAAATCCATCGTCGGGGTTGGTCATGCTGCCAAGGATCAGGTGGATCACATGGTGCGGCTTCACCTGCCGGGCGTGAAAATCGCCGGCCCGGACGCGGCGGATGCTTTGGCGATTGCGATTTGCCATGCGCATCATCTGCAAAGCGCGGGGCGGTTGCAGGCAGCATTGAAAAGGGCGGCAGGATGATCGGCAAACTTTCGGGGCGTCTGGATTGGCGCGGCGGTGACACGGTGCTGATCGATGTGCGCGGTGTGGGCTATGTGGTGCATGTGTCGGATCGGACCATGGCAGGCCTGCCGGGCATGGGTGAGGCGGTCAGCCTTTATACCGAACTGCTGGTGCGCGAAGATCTTTTGCAGCTCTTTGGCTTTCCGACCATGCTGGAAAAGGAATGGCACAAGCTGTTGATGACGGTGCAGGGCGTGGGGGCCAAGGCCTCGATGGCGATCCTTGGCACTTTGGGGCCCGAAGGCGTGGGCCGGGCCATTACGCTGGGCGATCAGCGTGCGATTCAGGCCGCCCCCGGCGTGGGGCCAAAATTGGCCCAACGCATCATTCTAGAGCTGAAATCCAAGGCGGGTTCGGTGATGGCGATGGGCGCAAGCCTTGCGGTAACGGCCGAAGCCGATGACAGCGTGATTGAACCCTTTACACCCGCCCCTGTAAAGAAGGCGACCAAGCCCGCAAGCCCGTCACAGTCCCGTGCCGCCTTTACGGCGGATGCGCTCTCAGCGTTGATGAACCTTGGCTATGGTCAGGGCGATGCCGCGCAGGCCGTGGCCACGGTGGCCGGTGAGGCGCCCGAGGCCGATACAGCGACCTTGATCCGGGCGAGCCTGAAACTTTTGGCGCCGAAGGGCTAAGTAATGAGTTCTGACCCCACCTTGCGCCCGGAAAAACTGCCCGATGACGCCGATCGCGCCCTGCGCCCGCAGGCGCTGGAGGATTTCGTGGGGCAGGCCGAGGCCCGTGCCAACCTGCGCGTCTTCATCGAAAGCGCCAAGCTGCGCACCGAGGCGATGGACCACACGCTGTTTCACGGCCCGCCGGGCCTAGGCAAGACGACGCTGGCGCAGATCATGGCGCGCGAGTTGGGGGTGGGGTTCCGTATGACCTCGGGTCCGGTCTTGGCCAAGCCCGGCGATCTGGCGGCGATTCTGACCAATCTGGAACCGCGCGACGTTCTGTTCATCGACGAAATTCATCGCCTGTCGCCGGTGGTCGAAGAGGTGCTTTACCCCGCGATGGAGGATTTTGCGCTGGATCTGGTGATCGGCGAAGGGCCTGCCGCGCGGACGGTGCGGATTGATCTGCAGCCTTTCACGCTGGTCGGCGCGACCACCCGGCTTGGCCTTTTGACGACGCCGCTGCGTGATCGGTTCGGTATTCCGACCCGGCTGAATTTCTATACCGAAGATGAACTCGACCATATCGTTGCGCGGGGCGCGCGGCTGATGGGGATCGAAAGCGAGCCGGCAGGCACGCGCGAGATTGCGCGCCGGGCGCGCGGCACACCACGCATCGCCGGCAGGCTTTTGCGCCGTGTCGTGGATTTCGTGACGGTGGAAGGCAATGGTCGCCTGACCCGCGCCATCGCGGACCGGGCGTTGACGCGGCTTGGGGTGGACCATCTTGGCCTTGATGGAGGGGACCGACGCTATCTGTTGCTCTTGGCCGAAAACTACGGTGGTGGGCCGGTTGGAGTGGAAACCATTGCGGCGGCCCTGTCTGAGGCCCGCGATGCTATTGAAGAAGTGATTGAACCCTATCTTTTGCAACAAGGTCTGATCCTGCGAACGCCGCGTGGGCGCATGCTGGGGGCAAAGGCTTGGGCGCATCTGGGTCTTGCCGCGCCCAAACCGCCGAGCCAGAGCGATATGTTCGAGGGCTAAGCCTTAGGGCCGCCCCCGGACCCCTTGGGATATTTGAGCCACATTGAAGGCTGGAGGGAGGCAGAGTTGGCAGACAAGAACTTGGCCAAGATCAGCGAAAGCGCCGCACGCGTGGGCGCGCTTTATTGCGCGCGCTTTGACATCGTGCCGGATGAGGCGTTTTTCCTTGGAAAACTCGCCGAGGAGTTGGGAGAGGTAGCGGCTGCTACATTGAAATTGACCGGACGCTCACGGGCGGCGGATAGGTCTGTGGCAGAGCTTGAGGCGAATTTGCGCGATGAATTGGCCGATCTTTTGGGCTTCCTCTTGATGTTTGCCGCCCATCGCGGCATCGACCTTGACGCGGCCTTTGACGACAAATGGGGCCGCTGGCTGAAGGACTGAAGCATGACCCCGGAATATGTTCAGGCGCTGTTTACCCGCAAGGATGGCTCATATCTTTTCGCCCGTTGGGGGCGGCCAATTGTGCCGGTGGTGTTCGGGGTCGAGGATGCCACGCTCGCGACCGTCAAGGGGGCGATTGAGGCGGTGGTGACCTTGGCGGGCCACAAGATGGCGGAGACGGATCCGGAACTTGGCGCCAATCTGATGGTGTTTTTCTTCCGCGATTGGGCCGAACTGCCGCAGGTGCCGAACCTTGATCGGTTGATCCCGGATCTTGGTCCTTTGTGTGACCGCTTGGCCGCCGCAGGGGCGAACCAATATCGGGCTTTCCGCTTTGATCCCGATGGCAGCATCAAGGCGGCCTTTGTCTTCGTGCGGATGGATGCCGCGCTTGAGGCCCTGCCCGCCGAGGCGCTGGCCTTGAACGAGGCGGCGCAGATCATTCTTTTGTGGGGCGACGGCGCCTTTGTCGATGGCTCGCCGCTGGGTCGGGCTGGCGAGGCGGTGATCTTGCGGCCTGATATCGCAGGGGTGATCCGTGCCGGGTACGACAAGGTGATGCCTGCCGTTGCGCGCGATCCGTCTCATGCCTACCGCTTGGCGGCGCGGCTGTGAAAGAAGTTGACCTGTACCCCGATCTCAAGGCGTTCCTTGAAGGGCAGGGCTATGAGGTCAAGGCGGAGATTGGCGCCTGTGATGTGATGGCGGTCAGGGGCGCGGAGCCGCCGGTCATCGTCGAGATGAAGCTGTCCTTTTCGTTGGCGCTGGTCATGCAGGGTGTGGCGCGCCAATCGCTGTTCGACACGGTTTATCTGGCTGTTCCTGCGCCGAAAAAGGGGTGGCCCGCGCGGTATAAAGATATCGTGGCGGTGTGTCGGCGCTTGGGGCTTGGTCTTTTGGCGGTCCATCCGGGGCAGGGCGTCGAGGCCCATCTTGATCCAGGGCCTTACGTGCCGCGCCGGAATGTTGCGCGGGCGGGCAAGCTTTTGCGTGAGTTTCAGCGCCGCGTGGGCGACCCCAATCAGGGGGGCAGTACTGGGGTTAAACGTATGACCGTTTATCGGCAGGACGCTTTGCGCTGTTTGAACCTGCTGGCGGGCGGCGCCATGAAGGGGGCCGAGGTGGCCCGCGCGACGGGGGTTTCGCGGGCGACCACCCTGATGCGCGATGACCATTACGGCTGGTTCGAACGTTTGGAAAAGGGCGTTTATGGCTTGACCGTTGTGGGACAGGCCGCCCTGACCACCCATGCCGACGACATCGCCCGCCTTACGGCACCGGAATGACCGAGATCGACATCTTGCCAGAGCCTTGGGTCACCTCATTGGCATGGGCAAGATAGACGAGCGCGTGGTGCGTTTCGTCATAGACCCGCGTGACTTGCAAGGATTTCAGGATCAGCGACTGGCGTTCAGAAAAGACCATCTCGCCCGCGGGCCCTTTTTCGATATCTCCCAACACTACCGGCCCGGTCTGCACGCAGTCCACCGCCGAATAGGACGGATCTTCAAACCAATTTCCTTGTGTCAGCCGATCATAGATCGAGCGGTCGAAATAGGCGACATGGCAGGTGACGCCTTGCACTTTAGGGTCTGCAATGGCCTCTATGATGATGTCATTGCCCACCCAGTCAACACCGACACGGCCGATTTCTTCGGCTTGGGCGGGAACGGAGATCAGGGCAAAGGCGGCGGCAACGAGGGGGCGGATCATTGGGACACTCCATATTTCATAAGGATGTTGTCCTTGGCCGGGCAATCTTCAAGGGTGGACGTTCCGTCACGCGGCGCTTAGGTCTTTTGTAAAGGAGTTCCCATGACGCATCGCCATCCTGTTCGTGTCTATTACGAAGACACCGATCTTGCCGGCATTGTCTATTACGCCAATTACCTGAAGTTCATTGAGCGTGGGCGCAGCGAATGGGTGCGGACATGCGGGGTGGATCAGGTGGCGTTGAAGGCCGCGCAGGGGATCGTCTTTGCGGTGCGCAAGGTTGATGCCGATTATCTGAAGCCTGCAAAGTTCGGTGACGATTTGCAGGTGGTGACCGAGCTGTTGTCGCTGGGTGGCGCGCGCATTGACCTGCGCCAAGAGGTTTGGCGCGGTGAGGACAGGATTTTCACTGCCGCCGTCACGCTGGTTTGTTTGCATGAGGGCGGGCATCCGGCCCGAATTCCGGCCGAGGTGCGTGCCGCTTTGCAGCCGATGCGGCATTAAGGCTCTGGATCCGACGCTTTGCGCGCCGTTCGCGACAGTTCCGGCAAGTTGTCGCCATTAACGCAGATGTGTTGGCAATCCCCCTCAAACCTTGTTAGAATCAGCTGTATCAGGCGGGCGTAGACCCGCAGTCAAAGAGCAGGCGTAATGGATACTCAAGCCATCGGAATGGCGGCGGAGATTGACTTCTCCATGCTGGCCCTATTTGCACGCGCGACCCTCATGGTGAAAATCGTGATGATCGGGCTCATGGTCATGTCCTTTTGGTCGTGGTCGATCATCATTCGGAAACACATGACGTTCCGCGTTGCGCGGTCGGAAGCGTCGATCTTCGATCGTGCCTTCTGGTCGGGTGAGCCGCTGGATGAGCTGTTTGAAAAGATCGGGGGCGATCCGCAGGGGCCGTCTGAGAAGATCTTTTCGGCAGGCATGTTGGAATGGCGTCGCAGCCACCGTCAGGATGGCGGGCTGATCGCGGGCGCTCAGGCGCGGATCGATCGGGCCATGGATGTGGCAATTGCGCGCGAAAGCGAGGTCTTGAACAAGGGCCTTTCCTTCCTTGCTACCACGGGTTCGACGGCGCCGTTCATCGGGCTGTTCGGCACGATCTGGGGCATCAAGCATTCGTTTGAACAGATCGCCATCAGCCAGAACACCAACTTGGCCGTTGTGGCCCCCGGCATCGCCGAGGCGCTTTTGGCCACCGGTATCGGCCTGATCGCGGCTATTCCGGCGGTGGTGTTCTATAACAAGCTGAACTCGGACTCCGAGCATATCCTTGGCAATTACGAGGCCTTTGCCGACGAATTCGCCACCATCTTGTCGCGCCAATTGGACGCCTGACCGATGGGTGCCGGGGTCATGAAAAAATCGGGCGGGGGTGGCCGTCGTGGCCGCCGCCGCGGGTCGTCCGCTGCGATGAGCGAAATCAACGTCACGCCCTTTGTCGACGTGATGCTGGTTTTGATGATCATCTTCATGGTGGCGGCCCCCATGCTGACCGTGGGCGTGCCGATTGAGCTGCCGGATACGGCCGCAAATGCCATGCCGAACGAGGAAGAAGAGCCGCTGACCATCTCGATCACCGCCGATGGGCTGATCATGCTGCAATCGACCGAGGTGTCGGATGCGGATTTGATCCCGAAGCTTGCTGCCATCGCGGCAGAACGCACCTCGGACAAAGTGTTCCTGCGCGCCGATGGGGCCTTGGCCTATGAGCGGGTCGCGCAGGTGATGGGGGCGCTCAACAAGGGCGGTTTCAACAATATTGGGCTTGTGACCGATGCCGGCGGTCCGGCAATGGACGGCAACTGAGGCCTCGCGATGAACCTGCGCGACATGGATAAGGCCAAGACGATTTCGGCCATCGGCCACCTTGGGGTAATCCTCTGGGCGGTGATGGGCGATTGGCTGTTTGCGCCAAAAGACATGCCGCCGATGGAGGCCGCTGAAGTCTCTTTGATGAGCGAGGGCGAGTTTCAGGCCATGATGGCCTCGGCGCCCAAGCCCGACCCCGAGGCGACGCCCTCTGAAGAGCCGCCCGCGGTCGATGCGCCAGAGCCGGTTGATACCGCGGTTCCCGAACCCACGCCGCAACCCGAAGCAACGCCGGCGCCCCCGCCTGAGGCCCCGGCCGAACCCGTGCCGGTAGAAGAAGTGCTGCCCGAGAATGTGCCGGTCGCGCCCGAGGCGCAGCCGATCGCCGTTCCCGAACCCAGCCCGCAAGTGGCCGAAGAAGATCAGCCCATCCCGGTGCCGACCAGCAGCATCAAGCCAAAGCCGCGCCCTGCGCAACGGATCACCGATGTGCCGGTGGACAGCACGCAGGACACGCCCGAAGTCGCCGATGAGGCAACGCCCGAAGTGTCGGATCAGGCGGCCCCTGATGCGGCGGTCGTGGAAACCACCCAGCCTGCCGCAGCACCGGAAGAAAGTGCTGCGATGATTTCGCCCGATGCGACGGAAAGTGACGCGCCGGAACTGGCCCCCACCTCCTCGCGTCGCCCGCAATCGCGGCCTGAACGGCAAGTGCAGGCCGAAGACGCCCCCGAGACACCGGCGCAGACCTCTGAGACGACCAGCACCGAGCAATCGGATGCCGAAGCCGAAGCGATTGCCTCGGCTCTGGCCGAAGCGGCCGCGACGGAAGCCTCCAGTGGAGCGGCGTCGAATATTCCCGAAGGCCCGCCGATGACGGCTGGCGAAAAAGACGGTGTGCGCAGCGCCATCAACTCCTGCTGGAACATCGGTAGCCTTTCCAGTGCGGCACAGCGCGTCAAGCTGGTGATGCGGGTCGAGATGAATGAAGATGGCACGCCGATCGGGTCGTCCATCGAAATGACCGGCTATGAGGGCGGCGACGATGCGGCCGCGCAGCAAGCGTTTGAGGCCGCCAAGCGCGCGGTCGTGCGCGGTGTGAAAGGCTGCGGCGGCAAGACCGGCTATGAGCTGGACCCGGCGAAATATGGCACATGGAACGTGATGAACTTGACGTTTGATGCCTCTGGCATGCGGCTGCGCTAGGATGGTGTGCCTGATAAAATTCCCCCTGCCGGCGCGGGCCGTTTTGGCCCAGACTGGCAAGCAAGAGCAGAACGAAAACACGCCCGTGATGAACGAGGACAGAATGAGTGCTTTGAAATCCCTCACCGCCGCCCTGATGATCGGGGTGTCCGGGCTTGTCGCCAGCCCGGCGCTGGCCGAGTTGAACATCGTCATCGACAGCCCGGTGATCGAGCCGATGCCCTTTGCCATCCCGACCTTTGTCGATGAAGGTGGCGCTGGAGAATATGCCAACAATATTAGCCGGGTGGTCGCCGACGACCTTGCGGGAACCGGGTTGTTCCGGGAAATTCCGGCCGAGGCGCATATCTCGGGGGTCACCTCTTTTGATGCGCCGATTGCCTATAACGACTGGCAGGCGATCAACGCTCAGGCGCTGATCGTGGGCGCGGTGCAGGCCTCGGGCGACCGCATTGTGGTCAAGTTCCGCCTGTTTGATGTCTTTACCGGTCAGCCCTTGGGCGAGGGGCTGCAATTTGCGGGTACCCCCGACACCTGGCGGCGCATGGCGCACAAGGTGGCTGATGCGGTCTACAGCCGGATCACCGGCGAAGGCCCCTATTTCGACAGCCGGGTGGTTTACGTGGCTGAAAGTGGGCCGAAGAATCAGCGGCAAAAGCGGCTTGGTGTGATGGATTATGATGGTGCCAATGTGGCCTATCTGACCGACAGCTCGTCCATCGTGTTGGCCCCGCGGTTTTCACCGAACGGCGACAAGATCCTGTTCACCTCTTACGCCTCGGGTTTCCCGCATATCTACATCATGGACGTCGGCAGTCTGGAAACGCGGTCCTTGGGCGAGGTGCCCGGCACCATGACCTTTGCGCCGCGCTTTTCCCCTGATGGCGGCACGGTGGTGTTTTCGCTGGAGCAGGGCGGCAATACCGACATCTACGCCATGGATGTGAACGGTGGCGGCATGCGGCAATTGACCAATGCGCCGTCGATTGAAACTGCGCCGTCCTTTAGCCCCGATGGCAGCCAGATCGTGTTTGAAAGCGACCGTTCCGGTGGTCAGCAGATCTATATCATGCCTGCCGGTGGTGGCGATGCGGTTCGTGTGTCCGGCGGCAAGGGGCGTTATGGCACCCCGGTCTGGTCGCCGCGTGGCGATATGGTCGCCTTTACCAAACAAAACGAGGGCCGCTTCCACATTGGCGTGATGCGCACCGATGGCAGCGAAGAGCGTCTGCTGACCGCCTCGTTCCTGGACGAGGGCCCGACCTGGGCGCCGAACGGCCGCGTGGTGATGTTCACCCGCGAAAGCTCGGGCGCAGGCGGGCAGGCGCAGCTGTTCTCGGTCGATATCTCGGGCCGGAACCTGAAGCCGGTGCCGACCGACGGTCCGGCCTCTGACCCGGCCTGGTCGCCCTTGCTGCCGTGATGCGTGGCGGACCCCTGTGGTCCAAATCGCTGAAGCGGGCGCGATGAGCGGGGCCATGCCCCCTTGCACGCGCCCGATTCACAGCCGCAAAAGAACCTGCTAACATGACCACAGTCGAGCCAACCCAAGATCCATAAGGACACCTTACATGACCCTGATGCCCAAAGCCCTTCTCTTGATCGCAGCCCTCGGGCTGGCTGCCTGTAACAACCCCGACCGCTTTGGCAATGGGGCGAATGATGGCGCCAATGGCGCTGGCGGTTTCGTAGACACCAACGGCCTTGGCGACCCGAGCGACCCGAAATCGATCGCCTATTTCAACCAGACCGTTGGTGACCGCGTGCTGTTCGCCGTTGACCAATCGACCCTGTCGCCCGAAGCCCGCACCATCCTGCAAGGTCAGGCGCAGTGGCTGGCCACCAACAGCCAGTATGCCATCATCATCGAAGGCCACGCTGACGAGCAAGGCACCCGCGAATACAACCTTGCACTTGGTGCGCGCCGTGCCGCAGCCGTGCAGCAGTTCCTTGGCAGCCAAGGCGTGCCGGCAGACCGCATGAAGACCATCTCCTACGGCAAAGAGCGTCCGCTTGAGGTCTGCTCGGAAGAAGCCTGCTACAGCCGCAACCGTCGTGGTGTGACCGTGCTGTCGATGGGCTCGGGGGCCTGATCTGATGCTGCGTTGGCTGGTCCTCTCCGCCGCCATTCTGGCCACTCCTGCCCTCGGGCAGGACAAGGCGCAGACGCTGGCCGACCTTAAAATCGAACTCGGCCAGTTGATGGCCGAGTTCAATACGCTGAAAGCGGAAACCGTGTCGTCCGGGGCGACAGGGGGCAGTTTCGGGTCGGGTGACGCCTTGCAGCGTCTGGACGCGATTGAGGCCGAGCTGATGCGTGTGACCTCGCTGGCCGAGGAAATCGAGTTGAAGCTGAACCGCGTGGTGACCGATGGCACCAACCGGATCGGCGATATTGAATACCGGCTGTGTGAAGCGACCGAAGGGTGCGACCCGGCGAACCTGCCCGAAACGCCGATGCTTGGTGGTGACAGCACTGCTGCCGCCCCAGTTGATGCTGCGGCCGAACCGGTTGCCGGGGCAGACCCCGCGCCCTCGGAAGATTCGGGGCCAGAGCTTGCGATGGGTGAAAAGGCTGACTTTGACCGGGCCAAGGAGGTGCTCGGTCAGGGTGACTTTCGCACCGCCGCGGACTTCTTTGCGACCTTTGCCCAATCCTATCCTGGCGGACCACTAAGCCAAGAAGCCGCGTTCCTGCGGGGCGAGGCTTTGGTGCAATTGGGCGACAAGGCTGGCGCTGCACGGGCCTATTTGGACGCCTATTCTGGCAAGCCGGATGGGTCATTTGCCGCCGAATCCCTGCTGAAGCTGGGTCAGGCGCTGGGTGATCTGGGGCAGACAGCCGATGCCTGTGTGACCTTGGCCGAGGTGCCGAACCGCTTCCCCGGTTCCATCCATGCCACGAATGCCGATCTGGCGCGGCAGGGTCTGGGCTGCCAGTGACGGCAGAGGCTGACGCCGGCCTGCTTGCCATCTTGTTGCGGATTCTCAACGAAAATCCGTCCCAGCCTATAGCCGTTGCCGTGTCTGGCGGCGGCGATTCGATGGCGCTTTTGGATCTGGCGCAACAGGCCCATCCGGGCCGTATTCATGCGGTGACGGTGGATCACGGATTGCGCCCCGAAAGCGCAGTTGAGGCCGCAGGTGTGGCCGCGTTCTGCGCCCGGCACGGCATGGCGCATCAGATCCTGCGCTGGCACGGGCCAGAGCCGACGGGCAATCTGATGGCGCAGGCCGGCGCCGCGCGGCTTTCGCTGATGGCGTCATGGGCGCAAGGGCAAGGCATTGCAGCTGTGCTTTTGGGCCATACAGCTGACGATCAGGCCGAGACATTCCTGATGGCACTGGCCCGCGCTTCAGGTGTTGACGGGCTGGCAGGGCTACGACCGCGATTTGTGGCCCATGGCGTGACCTTCCACCGCCCCTTGCTTGAGGTGACCCGCGCCGATTTGCGGCGCTATCTGACGGGACGCGGCGTTGCTTGGGTCGATGATCCCTCGAATGAAAATGACCGTTTCACCCGCGCAAAGGCGCGTAAGGCGCTCGCGGCCCTTGGTCCGCTTGGGATCAAGGCGGATATTCTGGCCTGCACCGTGCGCAACATCGCCACCGCCCGCGCAGGCTTGCAAGCCGCGCTTGCCGATTTTGTCAGCGTAAACCTGCGCGAGACGGCAGGCGCCTTGCAGATGGAGGGGCAGGCATTTGACCGCTTGCCCAATGAACTTTCCCGCCGCCTGCTGATTGCGGCGCTGCGCTGGATCGCAGGGGCGTCGCACCCGCCCCGCGAAACCCAGCTTGACCAGTTGCGCGCCCGGCTTGCGGCCCGACAAGAGGCAACCCTTGGGGGCGTCAGGTTTCTATGGCGGGCCGACATGCTGACCATTGCCCGCGAGCTGCGCGCCGCGCAGGGGGCGGTTGATCCCGCGCTTTTGTGGGATGGCCGCTGGCGTCTGGAGGGGCCGGCGCACAGGGGAACCCTGCGTGCGCTTGGTCTGGATGGCTTGGCTCTTTGTCCTGATCGGCCCCGCGACATTCCGCGCGCCGCGCTTGTCGTCAGCCCGTCACTTTGGGCGGACGGCACCTTGATTGCCGCGCCTTTGGCGGGATTCGGCCCAGATTTCACGGCCAAGCTGTCGCAGGGCTTCACTGAATTCATCTTATCGCATTGAACCCGGTGAACTTATCTCTATCTTAAGGAAGTCCGCCGAAGCTGCCCCTCAATGAAGGGGCCTCGGCCCCTCAACCGGAGTTTCTTCGTGGGTAATGCACGAAATATCGCCTTCTGGGTCGTCCTCTTTCTGCTGATCCTGGCGCTTTTCAACGCCTTTGGTGGCAATCAGGCCACGACGGCCTCGCGCTCGGTGTCCTATTCCGAATTCGTCCAGCGGGTCGGCAAAGGGGAGGTCGCCTCGGTGACCATCGACGGCGAACGCGTTGTCGCCACCGGCACCGATGGCAATCGTTTTGCCACCATCGCCCCCGAAGATCCCAAGCTGACCGAGCGTTTGATCGACAAAGGCGTTGAGGTGCGTGCTGAACCGCAGGAATCCAGCGGTTTCATGTCGCTGTTGTCGCTGTGGCTGCCCTTTATCGTGCTGATCGGCATCTGGATTTTCTTCATGAACCGGATGCAGGGCGGCGGCAAAGGCGGGGCGATGGGCTTTGGCAAATCGAAGGCCAAGCTGTTGACCGAAAAGAATGGCCGCGTGACGTTTGACGACGTCGCAGGGATTGATGAGGCCAAGGAAGAGCTTGAGGAGATTGTAGAATTCCTGCGCAATCCGCAGAAATTCTCGCGCCTTGGCGGCAAAATTCCGAAAGGGGCCTTGCTGGTTGGCCCGCCCGGTACGGGTAAGACGCTTTTGGCCCGCGCCATTGCGGGTGAGGCGGGTGTGCCCTTCTTCACCATCTCGGGGTCGGATTTCGTGGAAATGTTCGTTGGTGTCGGTGCCTCTCGGGTGCGTGACATGTTCGAACAGGCGAAGAAAAACGCGCCCTGCATCGTCTTTATCGACGAGATTGACGCCGTGGGCCGCGCCCGTGGTGTGGGCATGGGCGGCGGAAACGACGAACGCGAACAGACCTTGAACCAGCTTTTGGTCGAGATGGACGGGTTCGAGGCGAATGATGGTGTGATCATCGTGGCCGCGACCAACCGCAAGGATGTTCTGGACCCTGCGCTTTTGCGTCCGGGCCGATTTGACCGCCAGATCCATGTGCCGAACCCCGACATCAAGGGTCGCGAAAAGATCCTGTCGGTTCATGCCCGCAAGGTGCCTTCGGGGCCGGATGTTGATCTGCGCGTGATTGCACGCGGCACGCCGGGGTTCTCGGGTGCTGACCTTGCGAACCTTGTGAACGAGGCCGCGCTGATTGCCGCCCGTCTGGGCCGTCGTTTCGTCGCCATGGCTGATTTCGAGGCTGCCAAGGACAAGGTGATGATGGGTGCTGAGCGCCGGTCGCTGGTTCTGACGCAGGAACAGAAAGAACATACCGCCTATCACGAGGCCGGTCACGCCATCGTGGGCATGGCGCTGCCCAAATGCGACCCGGTCTACAAGGCCACGATCATTCCGCGCGGTGGTGCCTTGGGTATGGTCGTTTCGCTGCCGGAAATTGATCGTCTGAACTGGCACAAGGATGAGTGCAAACAGAAGATCGCGATGACCATGGCCGGCAAAGCGGCCGAGATCATCAAGTGGGGCGATGAGGCTGTGTCGAACGGGCCGTCGGGCGATATTCAGCAGGCCTCGGGCTTGGCGCGCGCCATGGTGCTGCGCTGGGGCATGTCGGATGCTGTTGGCAATATCGACTATGCCGAGGCGCATGAAGGGTATCAGGGCAAAACGGCCGGGCTGTCGGTTTCGGCTGAGACCAAGCAATTGATCGAAGGTGAGGTCAAACGCCTGATCGACGAGGGCTATAACACCGCGCATCGGGTTTTGACGGAAAAAGCCGTTGAATTTGAACGCCTTGCCAAGGGTCTTCTGGAATATGAAACCCTGACCGGCGATGAGATCAAGCGGGTGATCGCGGGCGACAAGCCGACCCCGGATCCCGATGATGCGCCGCCGCCTGTCAGCGGGGGCGGTGATGGGGTGGTGTCGATCCCGAAGACACGGGCGCGCAAGCCGAAAGCGACCCCCGATCCCTCGCCGGAGCCTTCTGCTTGAGCGTTACGAACAAAGACTGGAACCCCGGGGCCTATGCAAGGTTCCGGGGTTTGCATTTGCGCCCGGCGTTGACCTCGGCCTATCCAATGTTGGACGATAGCGCTGCGCCGTTTCCCTTCCGTCGCTGCTTTTTTGTTCTGGAGATGCCGTGAGCGCGCTGAAACCGACGCAATTTACCGGGCGCATTGTCTGGCTTGGCCATGTGGCCAACCGCAAGGCCGCCTTGGAAAGCCAAAGCCAAACCGTGCTGCGCGCCAGTTTCGCCGGCCCCGAGGGCGAAGCGCATGGTGGCCTGACGCGCCCATCCTGCAGCCGGGTTCTGGGCCAATATCCGCGCAACACCGAGATTCGTAACACGCGACAATTTTCCATCGTTTCGGCCGAAGATCTGGCGGCGATTGCCACGGAAATGGGTTTGGACACGCTGGATCCGGCCTTGATTGGGGCCACAATGGTGATCGACGGAATCCCGGATTTCAGCCACCTGCCGCCCTCGTCGCGTTTGCAGGGGGCGAATGGCGCGACCTTGGTTGTGGATATGAACAACCGTCCTTGCACGTTGCCCGCCCGGCCGATCGAGACGCGGCACCCCGGCTTTGGCAAGAAATTCAAACCGGCCGCCGCAGCGCGCCGCGGAATTACGGCCTGGGTTGAACGGGAAGGCAGCTTCACCTTGGGCGAAACGATCCGGCTGCATATTCCCGACCAACCGGTTTGGGCGCATCTGGCGGCCGCGCGGCGCAGCTAGGCCTGTTGCTGCCGTCGCAAACTGCTGCCCGATCCGGCGTTCAGGCGTCGCTTTGGCGCACATATTTCCCATCGGAAACCGGCTCTGGCGAAAAACGTTCGGGACAGGTCGGAAAATCACCTTCCAAAGCCATTGATGCCCGCTATCAGGTCGGAAACGGGATAGTCCGCCCCCTTGGGAGATGAGAATGGCCTTCAAAACCGACATCGAGATTGCGCGCGAAGCGAAGAAGAAGAACATCATGGAGATCGGGGCCAAGCTTGGCATCCCGTCCGAAAGCCTGCTGCCCTATGGCCATGACAAGGCCAAGGTGAGCCAGGAGTTCATCAAGTCGCTGGCCGGCAAAAAAGACGGCAAGCTGATCCTCGTGACCGCGATCAACCCGACCCCGGCTGGCGAAGGCAAGACCACCACGACCGTGGGTCTGGGCGATGGCCTGAACCGCATCGGCAAGAAAGCCGTGATCTGCATCCGTGAAGCCTCGCTCGGCCCGAACTTCGGGATGAAGGGCGGCGCAGCTGGCGGCGGTATGGCGCAAGTCGTGCCGATGGAGGAGATGAACCTCCACTTCACCGGCGACTTCCATGCCATCACCTCGGCCCACAACCTGCTGTCGGCCATGATCGACAACCACATCTACTGGGGCAACGATCTGGGCATCGACGAGCGTCGCGTTGTCTGGCGTCGCGTCATGGACATGAACGACCGCGCGCTGCGTGACATCGTTGTGTCGCTTGGCGGCGTGTCGAACGGCTTCCCGCGTCAGACCGGCTTTGACATCACCGTTGCGTCCGAAGTCATGGCAATCCTGTGCCTGTCGAACGATCTGGAAGACCTGCAAAAGCGTCTGGGCGACATCGTTGTGGCCTATACCCGCGCCAAGACCCCGATCTATGCCCGCGACATCAAGGCCGACGGCGCTATGACCGTTCTGCTGAAAGACGCGATGCAGCCGAACCTGGTGCAGACGCTGGAAAACAACCCGGCCTTCGTGCACGGCGGCCCGTTCGCCAACATCGCACACGGCTGCAACTCGGTTATCGCGACCAAGACCGCGCTGAAGCTGGGTGAATATGTTGTGACCGAAGCTGGCTTCGGCGCTGACCTTGGCGCTGAAAAGTTCTTCGACATCAAGTGCCGCAAGGCCGGTCTGAAGCCCTCGGCTGCCGTGATCGTGGCCACCGTGCGTGCGATGAAGATGAACGGCGGCGTGGCCAAGGCCGATCTGGGCGCTGAAAACGTCGAGGCCGTCAAGAAGGGCTGCCCGAACCTTGGCCGTCACATCGCCAACGTGAAATCGTTCGGCGTGCCGGTCGTGGTTGCCATCAACCACTTCTACTCGGACACCGATGCCGAAGTGGCGGCCGTCAAGGCCTATGTTGCCGAGCAGGGCGCAGAAGCAATCCTGTGCAAGCACTGGGCACATGGTTCGGCTGGCATCGAAGATCTGGCGAACAAGGTCGTACAACTGGCGGAATCGGGCGCTGCAAACTTCGCACCGCTTTACCCCGATGAAATGCCGCTGTTCCAAAAGCTGGAAACCATTGCCAAGCGCATCTATCACGCCGATGACGTCATCGCTGACAAGTCGATCCGTGACCAGCTGAAGGCATGGGAAGCTGCCGGCTACGGCAACCTGCCGATCTGCGTCGCCAAGACCCAGTACTCCTTCACCACCGACCCGACCGTGCGCGGCGCGCCGACCGGTCACTCGGTTCCGGTTCGTGAAGTGCGTCTGTCGGCTGGTGCGGGCTTCATCGTCGCCATCTGCGGCGAGATCATGACCATGCCGGGCCTGCCCAAGGTTCCGTCGGCCGAAGTGATCCGTCTGAATGACGAAGGCAACGTCGAAGGCCTGTTCTAAGACGGCCCCACTGCTTGAACTTCCGGGCGTGAGGGACTACCTCACGCCCCACGCATGGAAGGACAGGCGATGAAGGCCCCGCAGGACTGCCACGACATGACCGATCTGCGCGCGGCGATTGACGCGCTGGATGCAGGGATTGTCGCACAACTGACGGCCCGCGCGGGCTATATTGATCGCGCGGCCAAACTGAAGCAGGGGAACGGCCTGCCCGCCCGGATCGACGATCGGGTTGAGGAGGTGGTGGCAAAGGTCCGCGCCGAGGCCGCCCGCCAATCGCTTGACCCCGATCTGGTCGAAGACCTCTGGCGCAGGCTGATTGACTGGTCCATTGCGCGGGAAGAAAAAACTTTGGGGCCGCCGCGCCCCTGACGGGGTGACATGACGGCGACCATCATTGACGGCAAGGCAATTGCAGCGCGGATGCGCGAAGAAACCCGCGCCGAGGCGCAGGCCCTGACCGAAGCAGGCTGGGTGCCGCGCCTCATCTCCATTTCGGTGGGGGATGTGGCTGCGGCGGAACTTTATGTTCGCAACCAGCAGAAATCGGCAGAAGCGGCCGGCGTGGCCTTTGAGGCGCGCAATTACCCCGAAACCATCAGCCTTGAACAATTGCAGGGCGTGATTGCCGGTCTGAATGCCGATCCGCGCGTGAATGGCGTTATCATCCAGCGCCCCCTGCCGTCGCATATCCCGGTCAAGGCGCTGCAAAAGGCCGTGCATCCGCTGAAGGATGTCGAGGGGATGCACCCGTCAAGCATCGGCAATATCGTTTACAACGATCTGACGCTTGGTCCCTGCACCGCGGTTGCTGCGGTGGAAATTCTGAAGACCCTGCCGTTGAAGATGGAAGGTCTGGATGTCTGCGTCATTGGTCATTCCGAGATCGTGGGCAAGCCGATCGCCTTTTTGATGATGGGTCTTGGGGCAACCGTGACGGTGTGCCACCACATGACCCGGCAGGTTGCGGTGCATAGCCGCGCGGCGGACGCGGTTTTTGTGGCCGTGGGCAAGCCGGGGCTGGTGACAGGCGAAATGCTGAAACCCGGCGCGGCGCTGATCGACATCGGTATCAACCGGGTTGAGGGCAAAACCGTAGGCGACGCCGATTTCGAAAGCTGTTCGAAGGTCGCAGGCTGGGTAACCCCGGTGCCAGGCGGCGTTGGCCCGGTGACGGTTTCAATCCTGATGAAGAACGCGGTTCTGGCGACCCGGATGCAAATGGAACACTATCGCGCGGCCTTTGCGGCGGCGAGTTAAGGGAGAGATGACATGACGGCCAAGGTGATCGACGGCAAGGCTTTTGCGGCAAACGTGCGGGCGCAGGTGGCGGCCCATGTCGCCAAACTCGTTGAAGAAAAGGGCATCCAGCCCGGTCTGGCCGTTGTGCTGGTGGGCGAAGACCCGGCTTCCAAGGTCTATGTGAAGAACAAGCATGCCTCGACCATCGAGGTTGGAATGGCATCTTTCGAACATCGCCTGTCGGCAGAGACGGGCGAGGCCGAACTTCTGGCGCTGATCGACAGCCTGAACGCAGATCCGAAAGTTCATGGGATTCTCGTGCAGTTGCCGCTGCCTTCTCATCTGAATTCGGAACTGGTTATCAACCGCATCGACCCGGCCAAGGATGTCGACGGTTTCCACATTTCGAATGTGGGCCTTTTGGGCACCGGTCAAAAGTCGATGGTGCCTTGCACCCCGCTGGGCTGCCTGATGATGCTGCGCGATCACCATGGTTCGCTGGCTGGCCTGAATGCGGTTGTTGTTGGCCGGTCGAACATCGTCGGCAAACCGATGGCGCAATTGCTGCTGGGCGATAGCTGCACCGTGACCATCGCGCATTCCCGCACCAAGGATCTGGCCGCGGTTTGCCGTGGGGCAGATATACTGGTGGCGGCAGTGGGCCGTCCGGAAATGCTGACGGGCGAGTTCGTCAAACCCGGCGCGACGGTGATTGATGTGGGCATCAACCGCATTGAGCGTGACGGCAAGGCCAAACTCGTCGGCGACGTGCATTACGAAAGCGCGGCTGCGGTGGCTGGGGCGATCACTCCGGTTCCGGGCGGTGTCGGCCCGATGACCATCGCTTGCCTCTTGGCCAACACGCTGACCGCCTGCTGCCGCGCCAATGGCCTGCCCGAGCCGAAGGGCCTGACGGCCTGATCTTACAGGATTTCTTGCTTTGCCGGGGGCCGCTTCCCCGGTGAAGCGATTGAACAGATACATCTTTTCCGCTATAGCACCTGCATTGTGTTGCGAATTTAGGGGTGTATTTTGGGGGCGTTCCTTCAGGAACTGGGGGCGGATTTTAAGTCGCCTGTCCCTTGGGTGGTGTTTGTGACCGTTGCGATGGCCGTTTCGGTTGCCGGCCCGTTTGGCAGCTACGGCGTGCTTAGCCTCTCTGAACGTGTGGTGTTCTGGACCCCGATCAGCTTTCTGGCCGTACTGATTGGCAGTTTGATCCGCGCGCTGGTCTATGGGCCGGTTGGGATCCGTCACCGGCTTTTGGCCCCGGTTCTCATCACAGCAGCGAATAGTGCGGTGCTCGGCCCCTCGCTGTATCTTTTTCTGCATGGCCTGTTTTCGCGGGGCTTCAGCGCAACAAGCAGCCTTCAGGAAATCTCAACGCTCGTGGCGTCGCTGTCGCTTGGGATTTGCGCCTTGCGCGGGGCGGTTGAGCCGCCCGTAACCGCGCCTGTGCCGCAGAGTGCGATAGACGACGGGCCGCTGCCTCCGCGTCTGGCGCGGCGGTTGGAGGCGGGGCGGCGCGGTGAAATCTGGGCGATTTCCGTGCGCGATCATTATGTTGATGTTCATACCAGCCTTGGCAAGTCGAGTTTGCTGATGCGGTTTTCCGACGCCATCGATGAGGTGGACTGCGTAGAGGGCGCACAGGTGCATCGGTCCCATTGGGTGGCTTGGGCGGGGGTTGAGGCTGTCGACCGCGCGGGTGGCAAGGTTATCTTGCAACTGAAGACGGGTCAGCAGATTCCCGTCAGCCGTAATAACCGTGACAAGGTGGAGACCCGTTTTCCGGTCAGCGCGTCCGAGGGATTGGCCGAGGCGCAGGGCGCGGCATAGGGATGGGCAGGCAGCGGCTGCCTACGGTGACAATTGCCAGTGCCTCTGGGGCCATCAGGGTCTGAAGGGCGGCCTCTTCGGCCCAAAGTCCACCGGTAAAGGTGCCATAGGCCGGCAGAATCAACCGCGTTTTGTCGTGCAGAAAGGCACGGTGCGCCTTGCCCGCCAGCCGCGCCTTGGGGTGAAAATGCCCCGAGATTTCAATCCCCGTGCCGCCGCCGATATGGCGAAAGGTCACGCCCGCACGGGTCAGTTCGGCGCGATGGGTGCCGCCAAGGTCGGTGGGGCCTGTGTCGTGGTTGCCCTCGATCCAGATCCAATCGCGCCCGGCCATCAACCGGATCAGCCAGAGCCGGTCGTGTTCATCCAGTCCTTCGGCGGCGGCAAGATCATCAAAGCTGTCGCCAAGGCAAATGACGGCCCGCGCGCCGGTGGCTTCAAGATCGGTTTCCAGCCGCAACAGCGTTTCGCGGGTTTCATAAGGCGGCAACAGCGCCCCGCCGCGTCGGGCCAGCCGCTCGGATTTTCCGAAATGCAGGTCCGAGACGCAGAGCAATTCTTGATCCGGCCAATGCAGTGCGCCCGAGGGCAGGGCGATCAGGTCCGCAGGGCCAAGGGTGAAGGCGTGGGTCATGCGAGGTTCATGCCAAGGGCGGGGCGGAAATTCAATCAAGACCCGCAGCGCGCAGCAGGGCGCGGGCGGCGTCCTCTGCCAGCCGTTCGCGGCCTTTGCCATCGACTGGCACCTTGCCGGGTTCCAGAAACAAGGGAGCGGCAAGCGGCGTGACGCGGGGCAGGCGCAGGGTGTCGATCCGCCCCTGCACGCGGGCGACCATCTCTTCCAGCCGGGAAAAGTCGATCAACCCGCGCATCGCCTCGTCGCGGGTCAGGCGCAACAGCAGATGGTCAGGATCATGGCGGGCCAGCGTGTCGTAAAGAATGTCTGACGAAAACGTTGCCTGCCGCCCGGATTTGCGCCGCCCCTGATGGCTGCGTTCGATCAGGCCAGCGATGATCGCCACATTGCGGAAGGTACGTTTCATCACCGCGTTGCCAGAGAGCCAGCCTTCCAGCCCGTCGCGCAGGTCGTTCAGATCCAGAAGGGGGGCTGCGTCCTGCACCGGCTCCAGCCCCCAGATCAGTGTGGCATAGTCGGTGACGACAAAACCCAAGGGGGCAAGGCCCGCCTCCTCCATCCGCTTGGTCACCAAAAGCCCAAGGGTCTGCTGGGCATTGCGGCCGGCAAAGCCGTAGATGCAGAGATGCTCGCGCCCGTCTTGCGGAAAACTTTCCACCAACAGCCGGTCTGGGCCGGGCAAGCGCGAAACCTCGGCTTGCAGGGTCAGCCATTCGGCGGTGTGGCGGGGGAGGTCAGGCCAGCGCGATTGTTGGAAAATTTCAAGAATCCGACCCGCCAGTACCGTGGATGTGGCAAATTTTGTGCCGGAAAACACAGCGACCTTGGGATCGCGCCCAGCCGCGCGGCTGACCTCGACGGTCATTTCATGCAGGCCCTCATAGCGCACGATCTGCCCGCCAATCAGGAACGTGTCACCGGGCGACAGGGTAGAGGCAAAGGCCTCCTCCACCTCGCCCAAGGGGCTGCCAAAGCGACCCATGCGGACCTTCAGCGTTTCGATGTCGATGATGGTTCCAAGGTTTTGCCGGATGACGGCAGCGGCGCGGGGATCGCGCAGGGTCCATTTGCCTGCCCGCAGCATCAGGCGTTGCCAGAGGTCATAGGCGCGCAGGGCATAGCCGCCGGTGGCGGCAAAATTCAGGCAGTCGTCGAATTCGGGGCGGGTCAGGGTGGCATAGGGGCCAGCGGTGATGACCTCAGCATAGAGCTGATCCGCGTCAAACGGCCCGGCGCAGGCCGTGGCAAGGATGTGCTGGCACAAAACATCGCGCGGGCCGGGACCACGGGGTTCGCCATCAAGGGCATGGGCGCGGGCGGCCTCCAGTGCGGCCTGACATTCCACCACCTCCATGCGGTTGGCAGGCACCAAAAGCGCCTTTGACGGCGCGTTATAACGGTGATTGGCGCGGCCGATGCGCTGCACCAGCCGCTTGATATTCTTTGGTGCGCCGACCTGAATGACCAGATCGACCGCGCCCCAGTCGATCCCCAGATCAAGGCTGCCGGTACAGACCACAGCGCGCAAGGCGCCCGAGACCATCGCCGCCTCTACTCTTTCGCGCTGGTCGCGCGACAGGCTGCCGTGATGAATCCCGATCGGCAGATCTTCGGTATTGGCCAGCCACAGGTGGTGAAAAAAGATCTCGGCCTGCGCGCGGGTGTTGTGAAAGATCAGCGTGGTTTGGTGACGGGTGATCTGGTTCAGGATTTCGGGGATCGCATAGCGCCCACCGCCGCCCGCCCATGGAGGGGGTGCGGCGGTCTCCAGCATGGCAATATCGGGATCGGGGCCGGGATCGGCCATGAGGATATCGGTCTTGGCCCCCAGATAGGCGGCCAAGGCAGGCGGGTCTTCGACCGTGGCCGACAGGCCGACGCGCCGCAGGCCGGGGGCAAGGCTTTGCAGGCGCGCAAGTGCCAGCATCAATTGATCGCCGCGCTTGGATTCGGCCAGCGCGTGCAACTCGTCCACCACAACCCGTTGCAAGGATTCGAAAATTCTTGGGGCGTCTTCGTAGCTGAGCAGCAGCGCAAGGCTTTCCGGTGTGGTCAGCAAAATATGCGGCGGGTCGGCGCGCTGACGGCGGCGCTGGGTGTAAGAGGTGTCGCCGGTGCGGTCTTCGATGCGGATCGGCAACCCTGCGCCTTCGACCGGGCGACGCAGATTGCGCCGGATATCGGCCGCCAGCGCCTTCAAGGGCGAGATATACAGCGTGTGCAGGCCATCATAGCCCGCCGCAAGTTCCGCAAGTGAGGGCAGGAACCCCGCAAGCGTCTTGCCACCGCCCGTGGGCGCGATGAGCAGGGTGGAGCCATCCGCCCCCCGGTCGAGCATGGCCTGCTGATGCGGGTGCAACTGCCAGCCTTGGGCGGTGAACCAGTGCTGAAGTGAGGGAGGAAGGTTCATGCCGACAGGATAGGTGGCGATCCTTGCCCCGGCAACTCCCCGTGGGTCAAAGACCGACGAGGAACGTCGGAGGCAGACTTGCAGGCGCAGGTTTGTCAGCCTAAGGCTGCCGCTATGAAACTGATGTTCCTTGGCGATGTCATGGGCCGTGCGGGGCGCGCGGCCATTACCGAAATGCTGCCCGCGTTGCGCACGCGCTGGGGGCTCGATTTTGTCGTGGTCAATGGCGAGAACGCCAGCCAAGGCGCTGGCCTGACGGCCGAACACGCGCGGCTGATCTTTCAGGCCGGGGCCGATTGCATCACGCTTGGCGATCATGCCTTCGATCAAAAAGACATGCTGCAATATTGCGAAACCGACACCCGGATTATCCGGCCGCTGAACTTTTCCAAGGTGGCACCGGGCCGCGGGGTGAAGATTTTTGATGCGACCTCGGGGCGCAAGGTTCTGGTCGCACAGGTTTTGGGGCAGGTCTTTATGAAGCGGCCGTTCGACGACCCCTTCAGCGCCATTGAAACCATCCTGAAAACCCACCGCATCGGTGCCACCATTCAGGCCGCGATCATTGATGTGCATGCCGAGGCGACGTCGGAGAAGATGGCGATGGGTCATTGGTGCGACGGGCAAGCCAGCCTTGTCGTCGGCACCCATACCCATGTGCCGACGGCGGATCACATGATTTTGCCCGGCGGTACGGCGTATCTGACCGATGCGGGCATGTGTGGTGACTACAACTCGGTCATCGGCATGGAAAAGATGGAGCCGTTGCGGCGGTTTATCACCGGCATGGCCTCTAGCCGGTTCGAGCCTGCAAATGGTCCGACCACGCTGTCAGGGGTCTATGTCGAAACCGATGACCGCACTGGCAAAGCGACCCGGATCGTTCCGGTCCGGCAGGGCGGACGGTTGGAGCCGATCGGCCCATGACCCGACTGCACTATGCGGGGATTCTCGCGCTGATCGGGATTGGCTGGGGGTCAACCCAGCCCTTGGGCAAGATCGCCGCGTCGAGCGGGCATCAGCCTTTTGGGCTGATCTTCTGGCAATTGGTGGTCTGTGTGCTGGTACTGGCGACGCTGACGATCTTGCGGGGCAAGCGCCTGCCGGTCACCCGTCGCACGCTGGAATTCTATGTCGTCGTGGCCTTTCTTGGTACGCTTATTCCGAACTATACCTTTTATCTGTCGGTCGCGCGCCTGCCCTCTGGGATCATGTCGATCATCATCGCCACGATCCCGCTGATGGCCTTTCCGATTGCGCTGGGCCTTGGCATGGACCGTTTTTCGCCGCGGCGGATTGTCGGCATCGTCTTGGGCCTGTCGGGCGTTCTCCTGATCGCTTTGCCCAAAGCCAGCCTGCCCGAGCAGGCCATGGTGCTGTTCCTGCCGGTGGCCATGGTGGGGCCGCTGTTCTATGCCCTTGAAAACACATACGTCGCCGCACGCGGAACGGGCGAGCTGGATGCCATTCAGGCGATGTTGGGGGCCTCACTCGCGGGGCTGTTTTTCTGCGTGCCGATCATGCTTGCGCTTGGCCACTGGTTCCCGATGCCGATGCCGCTGGGGCGGCCCGAATGGGCACTGATCCTGTCATCAGCCCTGCATGCGCTGCTTTACGCCAGTTTTGTCTGGCTGGCGGCGCGCGCCGGATCGGTCTTTGCCTCGCAATCGGCCTATTTCACCACCGCTTCGGGGATTGTCTGGGCCATGCTATTGCTGGGCGAGCGGTTCAGCCCTTGGGTCTGGGCGGCGGCCGGGTTGATGCTGTGCGGCTTGATGCTGGTCAGTCCGCGCCCGCGGGTGGAAATTTAACTCGATAAGTTTGGTAGAGAATATTCTTCTCTTTTCTCGTGCCCTGCCGTAGAAGAATGGCAAGTCAGGGGAAATAGAGCATGTTCGGATTGGCAGTCAGCCCAGATTTGGCACCTTATGTCGCGCTGGCCGTTATGGCCGTCATGTTCATCTTTTTTGTGCGCGAGACATTTGCAGTCGAGGTGACCGCCATTGCGGGGGCCGCCGCGATGATCTTGCTTGGGCTCTTGCCGGTGAAAGAGGCGGTGGGTGTGCTGTCAAACCCCGCGCCTTGGACCATTGTCTTGATGTTCATGGTGATGGGCGGGCTGGTGCGTACCGGATCGGTTGAGATGCTGATCGGCATGGCCGAGGCCCATGTCGGCAACCGCCCCAAGACGACGGTGGTTGTTCTGTTCAGTTTCATCGCCGTGGCGTCGGCCTTTATGAACAACACGCCTTTGGTCGCAGTGATGATCCCGGTGGTCATTCAGATTGCGGCGCGTCTGAACACGGCCGCGTCCAAATTTCTGATCCCGCTCAGCCACATGACCGTGCTGGGGGGCATGATCACCATCATCGGCACCTCGACCAACCTGCTGGTGGACGGCGTGGCCATGGATGCGGGACTTGCACATTTCTCGCTGTTTGAAATCGCGCCACTTGGCATCGCGGTGACCTTGGCGGGCGGGTTTTACATGGCGACCGTGGGACGGCATCTGCTGCCGGTGCGGGAATCCATGGCCACGCTTTTGGGTGACCGCAAGCGGATGAAGTATTTCACCGAAGTTGCCATTCCGGAAGATTCCGTTCTGATCGGCAGCTTGGTTCTGGAGGTGCAGCAGTTCAAACCTTCGGGCGTGCGGGTGATCGACGTTTTGCGTGGGGATCTGTCGCTGCGTCGCGACTTGCAGGCGGTGGCGCTTCAGGCTGGGGACCGCGTGGTTCTGCGTACCGAGATGACAGAGCTTTTGGGCATGCAGAACCGCACCGATATGCGGGTGGTGGACAAGCTTTCCTCGGTCGAAACGGAAACGGTCGAGGTTCTGATTACCCCCGGTTGCCATATGATTGGCCGCGCCTTGGGTGAAATGCGTCTGCGCCGTCGCTATGGCATCTATGTGCTGGCCGCGCACCGTCGCAGCCAGAATATCGGACGGCAGCTCGATGAGTTGGTGGTGCAGGTCGGCGATACGCTGTTGTTGGAAGGCCGGATCGAAGACATCAAACGACTGTCAGACGATATGGAGATGGTGGACGTCAGCCATCCGAAAACCCGTGCCTATCGCCGGACTAAGGCCCCGATTGCGATTGGCGCGCTGCTGGCTGTCGTGTTCCTCTCCTCGCTGGATCTTGCGCCGATTCTGGTGTTGGCGTTTTTGGCCGTGACCACCATCCTTGTGACCCGCTGCATTGACAGCGACGAGGCGTTGGAATTCGTCGATGGCAGCCTTTTGGCGATGATCCTTGCCATGCTGGCCGTGGGTGAGGGGTTGGACAGATCAGGCGCGGTGGAGTTGATCGTGACGGGGGTGCGCCCGTGGATGGATGGCTTGTCGCCTTTTGCCACTATTCTGCTGATCTATCTGATTGGCCTGATCCTGACCGAGTTTCTGTCGAACAACGCCGTGGCGGTGATCTTTACACCTATCGCGATTGAGCTTGCACATCAGCTTGGCGCGGACCCGCGCCCCTTTGTGGTGGCGGTGATGTTCTCGGCCACTTTGGCCTTTGCCACGCCGATCGGCTATCAGACCAATATGATGGTGTATGGGCCGGGGGGGTATAAGTTCCTCGACTTCACAAAGGTCGGTGTGCCGCTGAACCTTATCACCTGGCTTTTGTGTTCCGCTCTGATCCCGGTTTTCTGGCCGCTTTACCCCTAACCCCCGCGCGGGGGTTGCCGCCGGGGGGGCGGGTGGTGTAGACGGCCACAACACCAAGATTACCGGAGTTTCAGGTCATGGCTGGCCATTCCAAATGGGCGAACATCCAGCATCGCAAGGGCAAGCAGGACAAGCTGCGCTCCAAGATGTTTTCCAAACTGTCGAAGGAAATCACCGTCGCTGCCAAGATGGGCGACCCTGATCCCGAAAAGAACCCGCGTCTGCGTCTAGCAGTGAAGGCGGCCAAGGCCGTTTCGATGCCGAAAGATGTGATCGATCGCGCGATCAAGAAGTCGTCGGGCGGCGATGCGGCGGATTACACCGAAATCCGCTATGAAGGTTACGGTGTCAACGGCATCGCGATCATCGTCGAGGCGATGACCGACAACCTGAACCGCACCGCGTCGAACGTTCGCAGCTATTTCTCGAAATGCGGCGGCAATCTGGGGCAGACCGGCTCGGTCAGCCACGGCTTTGATCGGGTGGGCGAGATTTCTTATGCCGCCAAGGTCGGCTCTGCCGATGACGTCATGATGGCCGCGCTGGACGCCGGCGCTGATGATGTCGAATCGGACGACGAAGGCCACTGGATCTACTGCTCGGTTGAAAACCTGTCGGACGTGTCCGATGCGTTGGAAAAGGCGCTGGGCGAATCTGATGAGGCGAAGATCATCTTCAAGCCGCAGACCCGCACCGAGGTTGATCTGGATACGGCACAAAAGCTGATGCGCCTGATCGACATGCTGGAAGAGGATGACGATGTGCAATCCGTCACCCACAACTTCGACATGTCGGATGAGGTTGCAGCCCAACTGGGCTAAATCAGCCCCCGCCAACGTGCGACTGCCGCAATAAGCAGCGCGACGATGAACAAAGATAGGGCCACCGATGCCGCCAAGGCGACGGTGCCCCCCAACCAGCCTGATCTGGTTTTCAGCCGGGTCAGGTGGTGCAGGCAAAGGTCATAGTTGCGCGCCAGCGCGGCATGGTCCACCTGCAACAGCAGTTTCGGATTTTGCGCCTTATCGGATTCCGCCGCGACCGCTTGCGCCGCGGCGCGCACCTTGCGGGGCAACTGCCTGCCGCGACTGTGCAATTTGGCGGCAAGACCCGCGCCGCGCGCGCCGAGTTTTTCCTCCATCAGCGCGGCGAGACGGTCTGACATCTGTTGAATTGAAATCGCGCTCATGGTTTTTGCGGCCCTTTTCATCAGCATAGTGGTCGTTTGACCGATGGTGCAACGGCTCTGGTCCTTTTGACCGGGCGCCGTTAAAACCCGTGCCATGCTTGCCACGATCTTGCACCGCGCCGAGACCCCAACCGAGGCCCCGCCTCTGGTCATTGCCCATGGGCTGTATGGCTCGGGGCGGAACTGGGGGGTGATTGCGCGGCGGTTGGCCGATATCCGCGATGTGATCGCGGTGGACATGCGCAACCATGGGCAAAGCCCGCGCGCGGCAAGTCAGTCTTATCCCGACATGGCGGCCGATCTGGCCGAGGTGATTGCCCGTCTTGGCGGCCCGGTGGATCTGTTGGGCCATTCGATGGGGGGCAAGGCGTCGATGCAGCTTGCGCTGACCCAAGGCCATCTTTTGCGACGGCTGGTGGTGGCCGACATTGCCCCGGTCGCCTATGCCCATGACCAAAGCCAGCATGCCCGCGCCATGCGGTCGCTGGATCTGACTGGCCTGACCACCCGGGGCGAGGCGGATCGGCGGCTTGCTGAACGGATTGAAGACCCCGGCCTGCGGGCTTTCTTCCTGCAATCGCTGGATCTCAAGGCCGAAAATGGGCCAAGCTGGCGGCTCAATCTCGATGTGCTTGAGGCCGAGATGCCGAAAATCGTGGGTTGGCCCGGCACCCAAGGGGTCTTTGACCACCCGACGCTGTTCTTGACTGGGGCAGACAGCCACTACGTCAAACCAGAATATCGCGAGACGATCCGGGCGCTGTTTCCCAAGGCGCGGTTTGCCAAACTGCCGGGCGCGGGTCATTGGCTGCATGCCGACCGGCCGCGCGAATTCGAGGCGGTGGTGCGGGTGTTCCTGACGGCCTAAGTCCGGCTCCACCCTTCGATCTTGCGGTAAAGGGTTGAGGGCGAAATCTCTAAAATCCGCGCCGCTCGCGGCACTGATCCGCCGTGTCTGGCCAAGGTTTCCTCGATGATCCGGCGTTCGATTTCGGCCAAGGGCAGGCCGATCAGCGTGTCCAGCATGGCGCCGCTTGGCGCTGGGGGCGCGGCAAGGATGGGCGGTGTCGGCGGCAGCTCATTGGCTGGCACCAGCGTTTCGGGCAACATGTCCAGCGTGACCATGCCGCCGTCGTTCAGCACAACGACATTGCGGATCACATTCAACACCTGCCGCACGTTTCCGGGCCAGGGCAGGGTGCGGAAAAGCGATACGACGTCTGGGCTAAGCCCTTCAAATTTTTTGCCTTCTTCGCTGGAAAAACGTTCCAGCGCGCTTTCGGCGATCTCCAGCACATCGTCGCCGCGGTCGCGCAGGGGCGGCATATGCAACGGCACCACAAAAAGCCGGTAGTACAGATCTTCGCGGAACTCCCCGCGCCGCACGGCCTCTAGCGGGTCACGGTTGGTGGCGCATACAATGCGGACATTGACCTTGCGCGGCTTGGTGGCGCCCACTGGAACCACGGTAGAGGTCTGCAAAAACCGCAAGAGTTTGGTTTGCAGCGCCGGGGCCATTTCGCAGATTTCGTCCAGAAACAGCGTACCGCCGTCAGCCGCCGCCGCGGCCCCCGGCTTGTCGGAAATTGCCCCGGTGAAGCTGCCCTTCATATGGCCGAACACTTCGGATTCCAGCAGGTCTTGCGGTATCGCCCCGCAGTTCAGCGCAATGAACGGGCCGCCAGCGCGGGGCGAGGCGCCATGAACCGCCAAGGCGCAGAGTTCTTTTCCCGTGCCGCTTTCGCCGGTGATAAAGACTGTGGCCATGGAGCGCGCGACTGAGGCGATCTTTTGCTGCACGCGCGCAAGCATGTCGGAGGTGCCGATAAAGCCCTCAACAGCAGATTTTGCGGCGGCTTCGGCACGTTGGCTTGCACTTTGTTTCTGCGACGGGGCGCGGGTACGACCTGCAGCCGCCGTTGTCACATTGGCAATGGCGGAGAGCAGGCGGTTTTCGTCAAACGGTTTGACCAGAAACTCATGCGCCCCCGCGCGCATTGCCTCGACTGCCTTGTTGACCGACCCATGCGCCGTCATCACGATGATCGACGCCTCGGGCCGTTCCTCCAGCAGGTCTCGCATCAGATCAAGCCCATCGCGATCCGGCAAGACAAGGTCCAAAAGAACGGTGGTCGCCTTGCTTTCCCGAAAGAGTCGCAGGCCCTCGCCTGCGGTGCTGGCGGTGACGACCTGAAAGCCGGCGTTGATGAGCACCGATTGATAAAGGATCAACAGCGAACGTGTGTCCTCGATCAACAAAAGCGGGGGCGTTTGCTTGGCCGTCATCAGTTGGGCTGCTCTTGCTCGCGGGTTGCCGCCATACTTTGCACAGCCGACCGCAGGTCTTGAATGGCCCCTTCCAACGAGATCGCAAGCGCAAGGATGCGGTCTTGCGGTGCCGCGCCATGAACAAACCGGTTCAGACGAACGGCGTCGTCATGCAGGGCGATCGCCCCGGCGGTTCCGGCAAGTGCGATCAACACATGGCTGTGCTGGCGGATGCCGTCCATATCAATTTTGGCCGCAGCCTGACACAGGCCCTGCCGGGTCTGTTCAAGATCTTCATCCAGCCGGGCCAGCAGTTCGGCCGCCGCCAGCGGGCCCGCAATTTCGGTCAATCTGCGCAGGGTGGACATATCTAACGTCGTCGCTTCCAGAGGATTTGTCCGAGTTTTCAGGATGTCGCGCAAGAGCTGTCCAATCCGGCCCGCCTCAAGGCTTTGTTTGGGCTCCACCCGTGTGGCGCCCGCCATTTGCAACGCGAGCGCGCGGTCTGGCGTCGTATGGGCAGTCAAGATCAAGACCGCCGGGCGCTCTGCCACGGCAAGGTTTTCACGGATCCAGTTCAAGACGCCCAATCCCGAAAGGCCGGGCATCTGGTCATCCAGCACCAGAAGATCCGGGCGCAAGCCTTGTGAGAATCTGTCGATGATTTCCATCCCATCCTCAACCGAGGTGAGCGCCAAGCCAAGCTTGCGGAAATGGGTTTCCAACAGAATGCGACAGGTCGGGTTGTCTTCGCCCAGAATAAGGGAAATGCCGGTCAGGTCGAGCGGGGCGCCCGCTTCGGCATCTGCCGTCGGTGCGTGGGTGGGGCTGGTCGGCAGCGGCAGACGAAGCCTCGTCATCGCGCCGCCGCTCGAGGCGTTGGCAAAGCTGCATGTTCCGCCCATTGCCGAAACCAGATAGCGCACCGCCGACAAACCAAACCCCTTGCCGGGGGGATGGGCGCCACCGGACAGGGGCGCATCATCGTGCAACGCACGGAGCACAGCGTCGGGCAGGCCGGGGCCATGATCCCGGATTTCAACAATCAGGCTGTTGCTGTTGGCGTCATAATTGATGGAGAGCGTGACATGACACGGCGGCGTATGGGCCAGCGCGTTGCTCATCAGGTTGGTCAGGATGCGATCAAGGGCCGTCGCGTCAACATAGAGTTCGCGCGGCAGACCGAGCGAAGGCCGCAACTGGAAGGTATGGCCGCTTTCGGCGCCTAGACCCGTCCAACGGTTGGATAAGTTTGCAAGAAAATCTTCGACCCGGATCGTCTCGGGGGTGGTCAGGTCGGGCCGGCCTTGGCCAAGGCAAACCAGCACAGACTGATCAATGATCCGGTCCAGAATATCGCCGGTGGCGCCACAGCGTTTCAAAAGCTGTTGCGCGCTTTCGGGCAAGTCCAGTTGCTGCACGAGCCGGATGCCGGCCTGCATTTCGGCCAACGCAGCCCGCAGATCATGCCCCAGATAGACCAAGGGCAACTGGTCGGCCTCGGATTTATCCAAGCCTTCCCCATTGGGTGGACTTTCTGTCCTCCCTTGGGTCATGCCAGCATGTCCCGGTCTTGGATGAGGTTAGCCTTTGCGCCAAAGCAGAAAAACGTCACCGGACGGCAACAAGACAGGTCTTGGCGCATCAGACTGAAAATATATCCTGACTGCATGGGCGGCACGGTAATCTTTGCCACGTCAAAGTCTAGTCTGGCTTTAACTGATCAGCGGCAGGATGCCGAACTATTTACCGCCCGCCAGGCCCATGGACTGCAAGGCCAAGGTGATTTCGTCGAGAATGGCCGGATCGTCGATCGTGGCAGGCATCTTCCAATCCTGCCCATCCGCGATTTTCACCATAGTGCCGCGCAGAATCTTGCCCGAGCGTGTCTTGGGCAGCCGTTCCACCACCACCGCGCGCTTGAAGTCCGCCACGGGGCCGATTTTCTCGCGCATCAGTTTGACACATTCCTTTACCACATCGTCATGCGCGCGGTTGGTTCCCTTATTCAGGCAAAGGAACCCCAAGGGCGATTGGCCTTTCAGATCATCGGCCACACCGATCACGGCACATTCGGCCACATCCTTGTGGCTGGCCAGAACCTCCTCCATCGCGCCGGTCGACAAGCGGTGACCCGCGACGTTGATGACGTCATCGGTGCGCGCCATGATATAAAGATAGCCATCAGCGTCGATGTAGCCCGCGTCGCCGGTTTCATAATAGCCGGGGAAGTGGTTGAGATAGCTTTTGCGGAACCGATCTTCGGCGTTCCACAGGGTGGGCAGGGTGCCGGGGGGCAGGGGAAGCTTGATCGCAATCGCACCCAGCGTGCCGGAGGCGACAGGATGGCCGCCCTCGTCCAGCACCTGCACATCAAAGCCGGGCATCGGCACCGAAGGCGAGCCAATCTTGACCGGCAGCGCTTCGATCCCCAAGGGGTTCGCTGCAATGGCATAGCCGGTTTCGGTCTGCCACCAATGGTCGATCACTGGCACGTTCAGGTGGCGTTGCGCCCAAAGGATGGTGTCGGGGTCGGCGCGCTCACCGGCCAGATACATCTGTTTCAGATGCTTCATCTGATAGTCGCCGACGAGCTTGCCTTCCGGATCTTCGCGTTTCACCGCACGAATGGCGGTGGGGGCGGTGAAGAAGGATTTCACTTTGTTTTCTGCGATGATGCGCCAGAACGTGCCGGCATCCGGTGTGCCGATAGGCTTGCCTTCAAAGACGATGGTGGTGCAGCCCGCAATCAGCGGCGCATAGCAGATATAGCTGTGGCCAACGACCCAGCCCACATCGGACGCCGCCCAGAACACATCCCCCGGCCCGCAGTCGTAAATCGCCCGCATGGTCCAGTTCAGCGCCACCAGATGCCCGGCGGTCGGGCGCACGACGCCCTTGGGTGCGCCCGTGGTGCCAGAGGTGTAAAGGATATAGGCCGGATGATTGCCTTCAACCGGCACACATTCGGCAGGCTCCACCCCATATTGGAAGGTATGCCACGCGACATCGCGGCCATCGACCAGTTTCGCAACCTCTTGTTCACGCTGGAAGATCACGCAGAAATCGGGCTTGTGGGTCGCCATGTCGATGGCGGCATCCAAAAGCGGCTTGTAATGCACGATGCGGCTCGGCTCGATCCCGCAAGAGGCTGCGATGATCGCCTTGGGGGTGCAATCATCAATCCGGACCGCCAGTTCATTGGCCGCAAAGCCGCCGAAGACGACCGAATGGATGGCGCCCAGACGGGCACAGGCCAGCATGGCCTCCAAGGCCTCGGGCACCATCGGCATATAGATGATGACGCGGTCGCCTTTGCCCACGCCCTTGGCGCGCAGGGCACCGGCAAGGTTGGCGACACGGGTCTGCAATTCGCGGTAGGTGATCCCCTTGCGCAGATGCGTCACCGGGCTTTCATGGATGATCGCCAGCTGATTGCCGCGACCGGCCTCGACATGGCGGTCCACCGCGTTCCAGCAGGTGTTCACGTGCGCGTCGGTGAACCATTCATAAAGCGGAGCGTGGGTATCGTTCAGCGCTTTGGTTGGGGGGGTGATCCAGTCGATGCCCTTGGCTGCATCCAGCCAATAGGCTTCGGGATCAGCCTGCCAGCTGGCGTAAACGTCACGGTATCCCATGGTATACCCTCCTCCAAGGTCTGCGCGAGTGTTACGCGGCCAGGGGTGAGTCGGGCAAGATTTGCGACGGGGGTACGACAAAAACTTTGCAGAAATTGCGAGGGATGCGCCGCAAAGTTTTGCAAACTGGGGCGAATTTTGATGCTGGAAGCGAAAGACGGCAAAGTTTGCAAACCTTGCCGCCCAGTTTTGCGAAGATGTGGGTCGCCCAATCAGCCGTAATGTGAGACGGGGGTGCCGGCGACGGCTGACATATTCAACAGCCCGCGCGCGGTGATCGAGGGTGTCACCACATGCGCCAGATTGCCCATGCCCATCAGGATCGGCCCAACTTCAAGCCCCCCCGCCTTCATCCGCAGCATGTTGCGCGCGGTCGAGGCCGCATCGGTAAAGGCGAAGATCAGGATGTTGGCGGCACCTTCCAGTCGCGTATGGGGGAAGATGCGGGCGCGCAATTCCGGATCAAGGGCTGCATCGACGTTCATCTCGCCCTCATAGGCGAAATCGACCTCGCGGGCCTCAAGTATTTCCATCGCGGCACGCATCCGACGACCGGAATCGCTGTCGAGGTTGCCAAACGAGGAATGGCTGCACAGCGCCACCTTGGCACGCACGCCGAACCGTTTGGCGTGGCGCACCGCGCCAATCGTGGTTTCCACGATCTGCTCGGGGGTCGGAACCGGGTTCACGGCGGTATCGGCGATGAACAGCGGGCCGTCTTCCTGAATCATCAGGCTCAGGGCGCCATGCGGGCGCAGGCCGCCGCGGGCCAGAATTTCTCGGACATATTTCAGGTGCCACAAATACTGCCCGAACGTGCCGCAGATTAGGCTATCGGCATCGCCGCGTTGCACCGCAATGGCTGCGATGGCCGTGGTGTTGGTGCGCAGAACCGCGCGGGCAGTGTCGGGGGTGACGCCGCGGCGTTCCATCAGCTCGTGATAGGTCTGCCAGTAATCGCGATAACGCGCGTCGCTTTGCGGGTTGATGATTTCGAAATCGCGGTCGGGCCGGATCGGCAGGCCCGCACGTTCGCAGCGCCGGGCAATCACATCCGGGCGGCCGATCAGGATCGGCTTGTCGGTGGTTTCCTCCAGCATCGCATTGGCGGCGCGCAGCACACGCTCATCCTCGCCCTCGGCAAAGATTATGCGGCGGGTGGCCTGCCGCGCGGCTTCGAACACCGGGCGCATGATGAGGGCGGATTTGAAAACCGAGCCGTCGAGTTTCTTGCGGTAGGCGTCCATGTCGGCGATGGGGCGTGTCGCAACACCGGTTTCCATGGCTGCCTTAGCGACAGCGCTGGCCACAACGCCGATCAGTCGGGGGTCAAAAGGTTTTGGAATCAGATAGTTGGCACCAAAGGTTAGTTGCTCGCCCTTATAGGCTGCCGCCGCCTCGGCGCTGGTTGTCGCGCGGGCGAGTGCGGCAATTCCTTCGATACAGGCCAGTTGCATCGCATCGTTGATCTCGGTCGCGCCGACGTCCAAAGCCCCCCGGAAGATAAAGGGGAAGCACAGCACATTGTTGACCTGATTGGGAAAGTCAGAACGTCCGGTGGCGATAATCGCCTCGGGGCGGACGGCGCGCACGGCGTCGGGCAGGATTTCGGGTGTCGGGTTGGCAAGGGCAAAGACGATGGGGCGCGGGGCCATCTTGGCCACCATCTCCGGGGTCAGCACGCCGGGGCCGGAAAGGCCAAGAAAAAGGTCCGCCCCCGCAATCACTTGATCCAGCGTGGCGGGCGCGGAACCTTGGGCATAGGCCGCCTTCTGGTCGGTCATCTGTTCGGTCCGACCGTTATAGACGAGACCCGCAAGATCACACAGCCAGACGTTTTCACGTTTGACGCCCAGCTTGAGCAGCATGTTCAGACAGGCGATCCCGGCCGCCCCGCCGCCGGTGGACACCACCTTGATCTGGTCAAACGCCTTGCCTGCCACATGCAGCGCATTGGTGGCGGCAGCCCCGACAACAATGGCTGTGCCGTGCTGGTCATCGTGAAAGACCGGAATTTTCATCCGCTCGCGGCAGAGTTGTTCAACGATGAAACAATCCGGCGCCTTGATGTCCTCGAGATTGATCGCGCCAAAGGTTGGCTCCAACGCGCAGACAATTTCGGCCAGCTTGACCGGGTCGGGTTCGTTCAGTTCGATGTCAAAGCAATCAATATTGGCGAATTTCTTGAACAGAACCGCCTTGCCTTCCATCACGGGCTTTGATGCCAAAGCCCCAATGTTTCCAAGGCCCAAGACGGCTGTTCCATTGGTCACCACCCCCACCATATTGCCCCGCGCGGTATAGCGGCTGGCGGTGGCAGGGTCGGCTTTGATCTCAAGGCAGGCTTCTGCGACGCCGGGTGAATAGGCGCGGGCCAGATCGCGACCGTTGGCAAGGGGCTTGGTCGCGCGGACCTCCAATTTTCCGGGCTTGGGGAATTCGTGGTAATCCAGCGCCGCCTGACGCAGATTTTCGGCCCGTGTCTCTTCCATTCCGCCTGCTCCCTACCCGATATGGTTTAACGATAAACCATCAATTTTTTCGTGCCAATGCGCGCATCGCCGCAAGTCTTTTCGCAATCTGCCGCAAATCAGCGGGAAATGGCAGGCCCTTTCGCCTTGGTCTTTATCTGGTCTGCTCTTGGCCAGCTTGCGCGCTGGGTGGGGCAGGGTCTAGCATCCTAAGGAACGATGGAGGGTGCAATGGATCTGAGAGCGGCGGCCAAATCCGTACGGGAGCGCGCCTACGCGCCCTATTCCCGGTTCAAGGTGGGGGCGGCGATCCGCAGCCCGTCAGGGGCAGTGCATGTCGGCTGCAATGTGGAAAACGTGGCCTATCCCGAAGGCACCTGCGCCGAGGCGGGGGCAATCGCGGCGATGTGCGCGGCGGGCGACACCAAAATTGCCGAGATTTATGTCATCGCCGACAGCCCCGATCCTGTGCCCTGCTGTGGTGGGTGCCGGCAAAAGATCGCTGAATTTGCGGCCCCCGATGTTCGGGTGACGATGGCCACCACTGATGGCAAGGAAAAGACTGTGACCGTGGCCGAGCTGTTGCCAGGCGTGTTCAACGCCGCGCATATGGACCGGGCCTAAGATGGACGCCCGTGCCATCATCGCGGCCATTCGCGACGGCAAGCGCCCCCCTGCCGAGGCGCTGCGCTGGTTCGCGCAAGGGTTGGCGGATGGCACGGTGACGGATGCGCAGGCCGGGGCCTTTGCCATGGCCGTCCTGCTGAAAGGTTTGGGCGAGCCGGGCCGCGTGGCGCTGACCACGGGGATGCGGGATTCCGGCAAGGTTTTGCAGTGGGACATGCCCGGCCCGGTGCTGGACAAACATTCGACGGGCGGGATTGGCGATTGCGTGTCGCTGCTGCTGGCCCCCGCGCTGGCGGCTTGCGGGGCTTATGTCCCGATGATTTCGGGCCGGGGGCTGGGCCATACCGGCGGCACGCTGGACAAGTTGGAGGCGATCCCCGGTTTTCGCACCGGGCTGTCCGAAAGCCAGCTTCGGGCGCAGTTGAAGGACATCCGCTTTGCCATCGTTTCGGCCAGCGCCGAAATCGCGCCGGCCGACCGCCGACTTTATGCGATCCGCGATGTGTCGGGCACGGTAGAATCGATTGACCTTATCACCGCGTCCATCTTGTCGAAAAAGCTGGCGGCCGGGCTGGACGCGCTGGTTCTGGATGTAAAATGCGGCTCTGGCGCCTTTATGAAGACGCTGGCGGATGCCGAGGCACTGGCGATGTCTTTGGTGGCAACCGCCAAGGGCGCGGGGTGCAAGACCAGTGCTCTCATCACTGATATGACGCAGCCTTTGGCCACCGCGGCAGGCAATGCGTTGGAGGTGATTGAGGTGATGGAAACGCTGACCGGCACCTCGGTCAACACCGCCCTTTTTGATGTGACCGCCCTTTTGGGGGGCGAGGCACTGGCGCTTGCCGGGTTGGCGGCCACGGCCGAGGACGGCACGCGGCGCATGGAAGAGGTGCTGCGATCGGGTTTGGCTGTCGAATGGTTCGGCCGTATGATTGCCGCGCAGGGTGGGCCTGCCGATTTCGTTGACCGTTGGGCTGACCGATTGCCCGCAGCCACTGTGATCCGTGAGGTGCCAAGCCGCGATCCCGGTTTTGTGGCGGCGATTGATGGGCAGGCCTTGGGGCTGGCGGTGGTCGGTCTTGGCGGCGGTCGGCAGCGTGAGGGCGACCGCGTGAACCCTGCGGTTGGGCTGTCTAACCTTGCCGGGATCGGCGATCAAATTGGGGCGGGTGACCCGCTGTGCATGGTGCATGCCGCCACCGAAGCGCAAGCCGATGAGGCGATTGCCCTTGTGCAGGCCGCATATGGTTTGGTTCAGGGTCCGGTGGCGGAGCCGCCGCTTGTGTTGAAAAGGATCACCTGATGCCGCGTGCCTTTCTAATCGTGATGGATTCTGCGGGCTGCGGCGGCGCACCTGATGCCGCAGAGTTTGGCGATGCCGGGGCCAACACCTTGGGCCATATCGCGCAGGCCTGCGCCGCAGGTCTTGCCGATCAGGGCCGGTCCGGCCCGTTGCGTATGCCGAACCTTGACGCCTTGGGCCTTGGTGCGGCGATTGAATTGGCGTCCGGCGTAAAGCCGCCGGGCTTTGGCGCGGTGCCGCAGGGCCGTTGGGGGGCCGCGACCGAAGTCAGCCGCGGTAAGGACACCCCTTCGGGCCATTGGGAATTGGCCGGGGTGCCGGTGCCGTGGGAGTGGACCTATTTCCCCGATACCATTCCCGCTTTCCCGCCCGATCTGGTGGACTTGGTCTGCAAACTGGCTGGGACCGATGGCATCTTGGGCAATTGCCATGCCTCGGGTGTGCCGATCATCGCCGAACATTGCGAGGCGCATCTGAAAATCGGCTGGCCGATCTGCTATACTTCGGCGGATTCTGTATTCCAGATTGCCGCGCATGAGGAGGCCTTTGGGCTGGAGCGGCTGTTGAAGCTATGTGCGGATCTGGCACCTCATCTGCATGCGATGAAGGTGGGGCGGGTGATTGCGCGGCCCTTTACCGGGGGCCCCGGCAATTTCAAACGCACAGCAAACCGTCGTGACTTCGCCATCGCCCCGCCTGCACCGACCTTGCTGGATTGGGTGGCGGATGCAGGGCGCGCGACCCATGCGGTGGGCAAGATTGGGGACATCTTTTCCATGCGCGGCATTGGCAAGCTGTGGAAGGGCAAGAGCGATCTTGATCTTTTCGACCATCTTGACCGGCTCGGGGCAGAGGCTGAGGAGGGTTCTTTGACCTTTGCCAACTTTGTCGAGTTCGACACGCTTTATGGTCATCCGCGCGATGTGGCAGGCTATGCCCGCGCGCTGGAGGGGTTCGATGTGCGGGCCGGGGCGTTTTTGGCGCGGCTGCGGCCCGGCGATCTGGCGATCTTTACGGCCGATCACGGCAATGACCCGACTTGGAAGGGCACAGAGCATACCCGCGAAAGGGTGCCGGTGATCTGCGCGGGCCTTGGCAAGGGCGGGCTTGGGCAGGTCGCCTTTGTCGATGTGGCGGCCAGCGTTGCGACGCATCTGGGTGTGGCCGCGCGAGGGGCGGGCCGGTCGTTCCTGTGACCAGTCCCTTGGGGTTTCACCCCAGTCCATTGGTTTCTTGAACCAAGGATGCCACAAATGGACTCCCCGAGAGTATTTTTGCCAAGATGAAAGGCGCCGCCGTGCAAAACTTGCCGAAAGTTGAACTTCATTTGCATCTGGAGGGGGCGGCACCGCCCGCCTTTATTCGTGGGCTGGCGCGAGAAAAGCACATTGATATCTCGGGAATCTTCAATGAGGACGGCTCTTACCGCTTCACCGATTTCTGGAATTTCCTGAAAGTCTATGAGGCGGCCTGCACCACCCTGACCGGGCCGGAAGAATTTCGGCGGTTGACCTTGGCTGTTCTGGAGGAAAGTGCGGCGTCCGGCGTGGTCTATTCCGAATGTTTCCTGTCGCCTGATTTTTGTGGCGGCCGCGATCTTGGTGCGTGGCGCGAGTATTTGGCGGCCATCACCGAAGCGGCGGCCGAGGCGGAAAAGACCATGGGCATCACCTTGCGCGGCATTGTCACGCCGATCCGGCATTTCGGGCCGGAAAAAGCACGCGATGTGGCCCGGTGTGCGGCCGAAACGGCAGGTGAGTTCATCGTCGGCTTTGGGATCGGTGGGGATGAAAAGGTGGGCGCGCTGAAGGATTTTCTATGGTCGTTTGACTGCGCGCGTGAGGCGGGGTTGCGGATTACCGCCCATGCCGGGGAATGGAACGGGCCTGACGAAGTGCGGGCGGCTGTGGTGGATCTTGGGGTGGAGCGCGTCGGCCACGGCGTGCGGGCGATCGAAGATCTGGCCTTGGTTGATGAACTTGCCGAGCGTGGTGTGGTGCTGGAATGTTGCCCCGGATCGAATGTCGCGCTGGGGATCTACCCGAATTTTCGCGCCCATCCGATCCATGAATTGGACCGGCGCGGGGTGAAGGTGACGATTTCGACGGATGATCCCCCGTTCTTTCATACGACGATGGCGCGGGAGTATGACATGCTGAACCGCGCCTTTGACTGGGATGAGGGCCAGTTCCGACGTTTGGCGCGTCAGGCGCTTGACGCCGCTTTCTGTGGCGCGGATACCAAGGCAAAGATCGCAAAGATTCTGGAGCCCTGACATGCTGGATCATCTGACCGTCGTTTCGCACCCTTTGGTCCAGCACAAGCTGTCGATCATGCGGGACAAGACCACCTCAACTGCGTCGTTCCGCAAACTCTTGCGCGAGATCAGCCTGCTTTTGGCCTATGAAGTGACGCGGGCCTTGCCGATGACCACCAAGCGTATCGATACGCCGTTGCAACCGATGGACGCGCCTGAGATTGACGGCAAGAAACTGGCGCTGGTCAGCATCCTGCGGGCGGGAAATGGGTTGCTGGATGGCATCCTTGAATTGATCCCGGCCGCACGCGTCGGGTTTGTTGGGCTTTATCGCGATCCTGAAACGCTGCAGCCGGTGCAGTACTATTGCAAGCTGCCCGATCATCTGGACGAACGCCTGTCGATTGTGGTCGATCCGATGCTGGCCACCGGCAATTCCAGCGTGGCGGCGATTGACCTTTTGAAGGCACAGGGCGCGAAAAACATTCGCTTTCTCTGCCTCTTGGCTGCCCCCGAAGGGGTGGCGCGCATGAAAGAGGCGCACCCGGATGTTCCGATTGTCACCGCCTCGGTTGACAGCCATCTGAATGACCATGGCTATATCGTGCCGGGTCTAGGGGATGCGGGTGATCGCATGTTCGGCACCAAATAGAGGGGTCTAACCCCTTTACTCGGAAACAGAATTGCCCCAATGTTGCCGTAATTGCTACTTGGGGGTAGTTATGTTTTTCAAGTTATTTTCGGTTGCCGTGGTCGCGGCGGTATTTGGTGCAACCTCGGTCGGGGCACAGTCGGTCGGACAAATCGGGGGGCCGGCAAACATGCCGCCCGCGACCTTCAAAGGGCAGCAATGGGTCGATAGCAGGGGCTGTGTGTTCCTGAAGGCGGGCTATGGCGGCCAGACCAATTGGGTGCCGCGTGTTGGACGCGACCGTAAGGCGTTGTGCGGTTATCCCCCCACCGGGTCCACCCGTAGCGCGATCGAGGTGGCCACGCCTGAAGACATGGCGGAACCCACCGCCCCGGTTGCTGTCGCCAAACCGGCGGCGACAACGTTGGCTTCGGTTGCCCCGGTGATCCCCGTTGCCCCCATGGTGAAGCCGCAGGCTGCTTTGCCCGTGGCGAAGGTGCGCTCCAAACCCTATGTGGCGGCCCCGAAAACTGCGCCTCGTCAGCCTGCGCCCTATGTCGCGGCAGCACCGCAAGCGGGGTATGATACGGTCGCCTCTGTTGGTTTGGCGCCGGGCCAGATTGGGTGCTACACCTCTGCCCCGGTGGCTGAGCGTGTGCGCACCCGCAATGGCGGCACCGCCGTGGTTTGCACCCGTGGCGATGGCACTTTGACCGGGTGGCGCCCGCCGGTTTATCCGCGTGAGGCAGGTGTTGGCGCGGCGCTGACCGATCCTGTGCTGACCGCGCAGCGCGACGCCATTCCAAAACCGCCCAAAGGCTATGAGCTGGCGTGGGATGATGATCGGTTGAACCCGAACCGGGGGAAGGGCACGGCAGAGGGTTGGGCGCAGCAAGATCAGGTCTGGACCCGCGATGTGCCTGCCAAACTGGTTGCGGACGAGCCGGTGACCAAACGCAAGAAGAGGGTGGTCTATGTGCAGGCTGCGCCGAAGGTGACTGTGTCGACCAAGGGGCAACCCGTTGCCCCGCAGGTGCAGAAAAAGACGATGAAGGCGGCAAAGGGCGGTGCCTATATTCAGATCGGCACCTTTGGCGTGGTGTCGAATGCCGAAGGGGCGGCTGCACGCCTAAAGGGGCTGGGTCTGCCAGTGGCGCGGGCCAAGATCACCTCGGGCGGGCAATCGATGCAGATCGTGATGGCGGGGCCGTTCGGATCGGCGTCAGAGGCGCAAGGCGCGCTGGCGACAGCGCGGCAGGCCGGATTTGGCGATGCCTTTATCCGCTAAGCGCGGCAGGTCATGAACGCAAAAGCCCCCCGCGTGGGGGCTTTTTCATTCCGAACAGATGGCCTGAAACTCCAGCCAGTCTTCGTCGGACATCACCAGTTGTGGCGCACCCAACGGATAGGGGTTTTTCTGGATGAACGCCGGATCCCCTTTGATCGACTCGCCATAGCTGGCCGATGAGACTTGGGCCTTTTGAAAGGCGGCGAGCAGCGCATCCAGTGCCGGGGCCGGTTCGGGCTCGGTGGCAAGGAAGGTTTCGCCAAAGCCTTGGGTGGCGTCTTCCGGCACGGTTCCGGTCGTCAATAGCCGCAAGGTGGCGCCAAGGCCGATATGAGCCAAAAGCACGTCAACAGGTTCATGACCTTTGGCACGCAGAGATTCCGCCAATAGCATGCCCGCGATGACATCCGGGCCGTCGGCGGTTTCCACCAGCGCGGCGGGCAACAACAGGATATCGCCTGGCAAATGCGCCGGTGCCGTAATGCCCTCGGGCAGCACGGCAATCCGGGGGGGCGCGTCGGGGAACAGCCGCTCGGCCAGCTTTGTGGCCGCGCGGCGACCGGGCACGGAACTGCAGGGCTGGCCCGTGAGGCGCGAAAGATCGGCCAAGGCCATGTCGCCAAGGTCGGACCGCGTGGGGGCGGGCAAGACGGATGCCGCATAGGATTTGATCTTGCCGGGCAGCCAGAACACCACGGTCGCGACAATGGCCGCCGTTGTTGTGCTCAAAATAATCCCGCGCAACCGGCCCGGGCGCGGCTTGCGGCGCTCCAGCACGCGGCGCACGGTCTCGAGCGCGGCAATCATCTCGCCGTCATCCAGTTCGACCTCTTCGCCGCTGTCGCGCCCGGGGGCGAAGCGGGCGGGCATCTGGCCCGGGTTCAATCGTTCGATGGCGGGCAGCGACCATTGTGTCAGCGGCACTTCGCTGCGCGGGTCAGAAAAGACGACTGTGGCTTCGCGCAGACCCATGACCACATCGCGCGCCCGGGCACCGGGCACGTCGCGCCAGAGGGCTGGTGCCTCCAGTCGTAGGTATTTTTTCAGCGCGGTCATGCGCGGGATTGGTCCTTTGCCCAATTTTCCCGTAAGTTAGCCGATGGCGCGACGGCGCACAATCGCAAGCCCATCAGCTGGAAACCCGAGAGGACTATCTTCGGGGACAAAGGCCGCCGATTTGGGTAGCAACCGGCGCGCTGGCGGCATGTTCGGATTGAGTTTGGCGCCTAAAGCCCTTCAAAGGCGCAAAGCGCATGAACATCCATCCCCAGCGCTTCCAGTTTTTTCCGACCGCCAAGATCGGGCAGGTCGACCACAAAGGCACAGCCGATCACCTCGGCCCCAAGCCGCTCGATCAGCTTGATGCCCGCCTCGGCGGTGCCGCCGGTGGCCAAGAGATCATCGACGAGCAGCACCTTTTCGCCCGGCTGCATGGCATCATCATGCACCTCGACCACGGCCTCGCCATATTCCAGCGTATAGGCTTGTGAAATGGTCTGCCCCGGCAGTTTGCCCTTTTTGCGGATCGGCACAAAACCGGTGGACAGCTGATGTGCCACCGCGCCGCCGAGAATGAAGCCGCGCGCCTCCAGCCCGACGACCTTGTCGATCCGCATTCCTGCATAGGGCGCCAGAAGCTGGTCCACGCACATCCGAAACCCGCGCGGATCGGCAAACAGCGTGGTCACATCGCGAAACAAGATGCCCTCATGCGGGAAATCCACGATGGTGCGGATATAGTCGCGGACGGTCTTTGGGCTGGCTTTGGACATGTGCGGCGGGCCTTAAGGATAAAGTGTGCGCAGGGCCATGCGGTCCTGCCCGATGATTTCAGTGGTGTCGTTGCTGTCTTGCGACAGGATCGAGCGGCCCTCGTAATAGCGGTTCTCGATATCGTAAAGAAACCCAAGGCATTGGTAGAGTTCTTCCAGCACGACCGAGGGCAGATCCGTTTCCCTGATGTCTTCCGAAATCAGCATCGAGGCGGAGGTGATTTCAGCATTTTCATCCCACCACAGCCACATGAATCCAACACCGATCGGCTGACCATTGGGGATGCGCGGGATGCCGCGCGTTGGCTCGCCGTCGGAAAGTTCTGGCAGCGAGACGATGATGTCCGGCTCGATCAGGCGATCATCGCGGGTGATGCGAATGCCGCCCCCTGCGCCGTTGATTTCGTTGATGGCGCGGTCAAGCGCGACTGACGCGCTGGCGGCAAGGGTGGACGGATAGTGGCGGCTTGGCGCGGCAAGCGCCAGCGTGATCTGTGTCTGAGCCCAGCGCACCACAGGCCCGTCGCAATCGCCGCCCGGCGTGGCGCCGCAGGTGGCAAGGCGGAAAAAGTCCTTGTCCGACAGCTTGCCCTCGGTGGCGACGCCGTCGCTTGCCTGCCCCGGCAGAGCAAGCACGCTTAGCAAAACAGAGAGGAGCAAAGCCCTGTGCATCGGCGTCCCTTGGTCACGATCCGCGCTTGGTTACCATGAGCGAGAACGCCCCGACAAGCGCCGTCAAGGCGCGCCCGCTTGCAAGGTATCAGCGCAGCACGCGCCCCGCCACCGCATCGAGTTTGGCCAGCAGATCCGCGTCGCGCTGGTCAGGCGCTGTCATCACGGCATGGGACAGGGCATGATCGCAGCCCTGCGGGCAGGGCGCGCGCACGGGCGCCACCAAACCGGGCAGCGCGGTCACAAGAGCTTTGGCGCGGCCGGCATTTGCGACCAGCGTGGCGATGACCTGTTGCACATCGACGGCATCGTGACCCTCGCGCCAACAATCGTAATCGGTGACCATGGCGACCGAGGCATAGCAAAGCTCGGCCTCGCGGGCGAGATTTGCCTCGGGCATGCCGGTCATGCCGATCACATCTGCCCCCCATTGCCGATACATCAAGCTTTCAGCGCGGGTGGAAAACTGCGGGCCTTCCATGGCAAGATAGGTCGCGCCATCATGCACCTTGGCGCCAGCGTTGCGGGCCGCCTCGGCACAGATGCCCGACAGGCGGGCACAGGTGGGATGGGCAAGGCTGACGTGAGCGACACAGCCCGGTCCGAAAAAAGATTTTTCGCGGGCAAAGGTGCGGTCAATATATTGATCAACCAGCACAAAGTCGCCCGGCGCGAAATCTTCGCGCAAGCTGCCCACGGCAGAAATCGCCACAATGTCGGTGCAGCCCAAACGCTTAAGCGCATCGATATTGGCACGGTAATTGAGTGAGGAGGGCGTCTCGACATGGCCCCTGCCGTGACGCGGAAGGAAGGCCATCGGCAGGCCACCCAACCGCCCGACCAGTATCTGATCTGATGGTTTGCCCCAGGGCGTCTTGACCTTGACCCAGGACGCGCCTTCCAGCCCGTCAATCTGATAGACGCCCGACCCACCGATGACCCCGATCATTGGTCTTTGTGCTTCATCCTTGGGCATGGTCCCGGCCTTTCTTGCAAGCGTTGGGTCAACTCTCGGGCAGCGGGCGGGGCAAGGCAAGCCCCTTGCAAAGACGCGGTGACGGGGCGAAGTTGGGCGGCAAAAGTCATAGGAAAATTCATAATCATGCCCAGCCCCAAAGGATATTCCGCCCGCCAGATCCGCCTGCATTGGATGGCCGCCGCTGTGATCGTGCTGCAATTTGTCCTGCACGAGCCGATGTCACAGGCATGGGACGGGATTGAGGAGGGGCTCTCTCCGGCCTTCAATTGGTTGGTTCTGTCTCATGTTGCCGGCGGGGTATTGGTGTTGGTTTTTGCCCTCTGGCGGTTGGCCCTGCGCCACATCCGCGGCGTGCCCCCAGCACCAGCGGCGCAAGCCGCCTCGCTGCGTCTGGCGGCGCATCTGGGTCATCTGGGGCTTTACGCCTTGATGATCGCAATGCCGCTTTCGGGCCTTGTGGCGTGGTTCGGTGGCGTTTCCGCTGCGGCCGAGGCGCATGAGGTGATGAAGGCCGCTCTGCTGGCTTTGGTTGCCTTGCATGTTCTGGCGGCCCTTTGGCACCAGTTCTGGCTGAAAGACGGGTTGATGCTGCGAATGAAGCTGCCGCTGGACTAAAAATATTCCAAAAATCGCATTTGTTTGATGCGGATCAAGGTAAAGCCCCCCTCGGTGCGCTAGCCAAAGGCGACGCGCGCAAGGAGGGTGTTATGTCCCGTTTGATGATGATCCTGTATTCGATGATCGGCACCGCTTTGGCCGGATCTGCCGTTGTGGTGGCTTTGGTCACCGGCAATGACACCTTGCAACCGATTCTGATTGCCGCCGCCTGTGGCGCCGTTTTGGCGCTGCCGGTCAGCTGGTGGGTGGCCCGGCAGATTGCCTAAAGGCGTCAGGCGAATTGCTCGACGATCAGCCGTTCTTCCAACCCGTGGCCGGGATCGAACAGGATGCGGTGCCGCACGCCCGGCTCTGACCGGATTTCAACCGAGATCACATCCGGCACCGGGCGACTGTCGGCATCGGCGCGCACGGGGCGCTTTTCGGGTTCCAGAACGTCAAAGCGCACGACGGCGGATTTGGGCAGCAACGCCCCGCGCCATCGGCGCGGTCGGAAGGCCGACATGGCCGTCAGCGCCAGCACATCCGAGCCAATCGGCAGAATCGGGCCATGGGCAGAGTAGTTGTAGGCGGTGGACCCCGCCGGCGTGGCCAAGAGCGCGCCGTCGCACACCAGTTCTGCCATGCGCTCCTTGCCATCGACCGAAATGCGCAGCTTTGCTGCCTGTGGCCCCGCGCGCAAAAGCGACACCTCGTTGATCGCCAGCGCATGGGTGATTTCGCCCGAGGCCGAGACGGCCCGCATGGCCAGCGGATTGATGACCGCTTCTTCGGCGGCCGCTAGCCGTTCGGCCAGCTCGTCCTCGTTATATTCGTTCATCAAGAAGCCGACCGTGCCACAGTTCATGCCGTAAACCGGCAGACCAAGCCCTTGGCTTTCGTGCAGGGTCTGCAGCATGAACCCATCGCCACCCAAGGCCACGATCACATCGGCCGCATAGGGGGGGCATTGGCCGTGCAGGGCTGTCAGTGCCCCCAGCGCCTGTTGTGCGGCGGGGGCGGGGCTGGCCAGAAAGGCGATATGGGTAAAGGCCACGGGGTCTTCCTTGTGTATGCCCAAGCTTTGCCGCTGGATTTTGGAAACTCAACCCCCAACGCATCCAAGCGTCGCGGCCCGGAAACGGCAGATTGCCATGGGTGCGCTGCGTTTCCTATCGGAAACTTTTTTCGCCATCGTGCCGGAACCTGTCGTTTTCTTACCTTCCTTGCCGTTCTTTCTTCGCCTAGATAGCCGCAACCCAATCCAATGAGGAGCGCGCCATGCCCGTTACCACCGGCTTTTTCACCGATAGCCTTTCCGCCCGCGACCCCGAGATCTTCGGCGCGGTCACCAAAGAGCTTGGCCGTCAACGCCACGAGATTGAACTGATCGCATCGGAAAACATCGTCAGCCGTGCTGTGATGGAAGCCCAAGGTTCGGTCATGACCAACAAATACGCCGAAGGCTATGCCGGCAAGCGTTACTATGGCGGCTGCCAGTTTGTTGATATTGCCGAAAATCTGGCGATGGAACGTGCGTGCAAGCTGTTCAACTGCACCTACGCCAACGTGCAGCCGAACTCGGGCTCGCAGGCCAACCAAGGTGTGTTCCAAGCGCTGATCCAGCCCGGCGACACCATTCTGGGCATGTCGCTGGACGCCGGTGGTCACCTGACCCATGGTGCAGCCCCGAACCAGTCGGGCAAGTGGTTCAAGGCCGTGCAATACGGCGTGCGCAAGCAAGACAGCCTGCTGGACTATGACCAGTTGGAAGCGCTGGCTGTTGAGCATAACCCCAAGCTCATCATCGCCGGTGGCTCGGCCATTCCGCGCGTCATCGACTTTGCCAAGATGCGCGAGATCGCGGACAAAGTGGGCGCCTACCTTTTGGTCGACATGGCGCACTTTGCCGGTCTGGTCGCGGCCGGCCTCTATCCGTCGCCCTTCCCGCACGCCCATGTGGCAACCACCACCACCCACAAAACCCTGCGCGGTCCGCGCGGCGGCATGATCCTGACCAATGACGAGGCGATCGCCAAGAAGATCAACTCGGCCATTTTCCCGGGCATTCAGGGCGGCCCGCTGATGCATGTGATCGCCGCGAAAGCCGTGGCGTTCGGCGAAGCGCTGCGTCCCGATTTCGTGGACTACCAAAAGCAAGTGGTTGCCAACGCCAAGGCGCTGGCCGATCAGTTGATGAAGGGCGGTTTGGACATCGTGACCGGCGGCACCGACAGCCACCTGATGCTGGTGGACCTGCGTCCGAAAGGCGTGAAAGGCAACGCGACCGAAAAGGCGCTGGGCCGCGCCCACATCACCTGCAACAAGAACGGCATCCCGTTTGACCCGGAAAAGCCGACTGTCACCTCGGGCGTCCGTCTCGGCACCCCGGCGGGCACCACCCGCGGCTTCGGCGAGGCAGAGTTCCGCCTGATCGCCGACTGGATCGTCGAAGTGGTCGATGGTCTGGCCAAGAACGGCGAAGAGGGCAATGGCGAGGTTGAGGCCGCGGTGAAAGCCAAGGTCGAGGCGCTGTGCGAAAAGTTCCCGATCTATCCGACGCTCTAAGTCGAATGACATGAAGAAAGGCCCCGGCATGTCCGGGGCCTTTTGCTTTTGGTCATGCCGCGGGTGGCACCAGCGCCCGTGCGGCGTGGGCGCGCATCGCGCGGGTCAGATCGGCGGTGGCAGGCGCGGTCAGCCGGGCGAATTGCCAGTATAGCGCGACATCCAGCGGGGCATTTGGGGAAAGATCCACAAGGCGCCCCGCAGCAAGATGGTCGGCGATCAGGTTTTCGGGGTTCATCCCCCATCCCAAACCATGAAGGCAGGCATCCACGAACCCTTGTGACGAGGCGATGCGATGCGTCGGGCAGGCGGCGCGCTTGGCCCCGTCTTGCAGGTGCTGCGCCACCCAAAGTTCTTGCAGTTTGTCCTTGTCCGAAAAAGTCAGCGCTGGGGCTTGCGCCAAAGCTGCGGCGGTGGGGCCATCCGGCATCCAACGCGCCAGATAGGCGGGCGAGGCGGTGGCGCGGTAGCGCAGTGCACCAAGAGCGACGCCGTCGCAGCCCTGCGGCGGGCGGGCATGGGCAGTGATCGCGGCCTGCACCTCGCCGCGTTTCAGCCAATCTTGGCTGACGTCCTGATCGTCGATCACCAGATCAAAGAGGAACCCCGCCACTTCGGCAAGCGCAGGAATGGCCCAAGTGGCCAGACTGTCGGCATTGACTGCAATCCGCAGCGTGGCAGCACGCGGCGACAGTTGCGGCAGATCGCTGGCCAAGGCGCGTTCCAAAAGCACCACCTCGTCATGGTGGCGGATCATCCGAAGCCCGGCTGGCGTTGCCGCGCAAGGGCTGCCGCGCCGGATCAAAAGCGTGCCGGCCTGATCCTCCAGCGCTTTGATGCGCTGTGAAATGGCCGAAGGCGTGACATGCAGTTCTGCCGCGGCAAGGTCGAAAGAGCCGCGGCGGTGCACGGCGGCAAGCGCCGCAAGTTGGGCGAGGTCTAACATTAGCGTAGCTAATCCAATCGCAGATTTTGTAACTTTGTTAATCCGCATCGCTCTGTTAGCCAAGCGCCAAGAATGTCGTGGCGCAGGCAGGCGCCGCCTTGCAGGAGTTTTTCACATGATCGAAGCCGTTTTTCAGGGTTGGCTGGTATCAACCAGCCTGATCCTTGCCATCGGGGCGCAAAACGCCTTTGTCTTGCGGCAGGGCATCCGGCGCGAGCATGTGGCGGCAGTGGTTGCGGTTTGCGCGCTGTCCGATGCGCTGCTGATCGCCGCAGGGGTGGCGGGCTTTGGCGCGGCATCGCAGGCGCTGCCTTGGCTTGGTGCCGCGATGCGCTGGGGTGGCGTGGCTTTCTTGCTGGCCTATGGGGCGTTGCGGTTCAAGGCGGCACTCAAAGGCGGTGAGGCGCTGGCTCCGGCGACAGGGCAGGGCGCCCCGCTGGGCCAAGTGCTGGCAACTTGTCTGATCCTGACTTGGGCTAACCCGCATGTCTATCTCGACACGGTGGCGCTGATTGGGTCGATCTCGGCGCAATATGCCCCGCGCGAATTGGCCTTTGGCCTTGGGGCAGCCACTGGCAGCCTGACCTTCTTTACGGCGCTTGGCTTTGGGGCGCGGGTGTTGGCGCCGGTCTTTGCCCGTCCGCAGGCTTGGGTGGTCTTGGAAATCATTGTTGGTCTGACGATGTGGACCATCGCCGCAGGGCTTGCCTTTGGGGGTTGAAAGGGCTTAGGCCTGCCCCATGAATGGCATGATACCAAAGCAAAACCCGCTCGAAGGTGTGGCCTGGATGCTGGGCTCGGGACTTTCCTTCGTCGGGGTCAATAGCATCGTGCGGGGCTTGGGAACCGAGATTCCCGCAGCGCAATCCGCCTTTATCCGCTTTGCCTTTGGTGTGCTGTTCCTGTTGCCGGTCCTGCCGGGCCTGTGGCGCAAGGGCCTGCCAAAAGGCGCACTGGGTCTAAGCCTTTGGCGCGGCGCGGTGCATGTGGCGGCGGTGCTCTTTTGGTTTTACGCCATGGCTCGCATCCCGATGGCGCAGGTGACGGCTATTGGCTATCTGAACCCGGTGATCCTGCTGATCGCTGGCGCGGTGCTTTTGGGCGAAACCCTCACCCTTCGGCGGATGATCGCGGTCGCCTTGGCGCTTTGCGGTACGCTGATCGTGCTGAGACCCGGCGCGCAAACGGTGACATCGGGCCATCTGTCGCAGATCTGCGCGGCGATTTCCTTTGCTGGCAGCTATCTTTTTGCCAAACGCCTGTCGGCACTGGTGCCTGCCTCGACCGTGGTGGCGTTGCTGTCATTGACGGTCACGATCGGCCTTTTGCCGTTGGCGCTTTGGGTCTGGGTGCCGGTTGCGCCGCTGCACATTGCCGGGCTTGCCGTGGTCGCCTTTCTGGCCACTGCGGGGCATTACATGATGACGCGGGCCTTTCGCGTGGCGCCGATGACGGTGACGCAGCCGGTGACGTTCCTGAACCTTGTCTGGGCCGCCTTGGCCGGCAGTCTGATTTTTGCTGAGCCTGTGGATTTTTGGGTGCTGTTGGGCGGCGGGCTGATCCTTAGCGCGATATCTTGGGTCACCTTTGCCGAGCGGACCGCCGCGCAATCTGACGCGTAGGGTGTTGCGCCGGATTTAGGCGCCGCGCACGCCCCACGAAGCGGGTGTTAAGCCTGCCTTCCTAGCCTTCCGGGCGACAACGGTTCCCCGCGGAGGTTTCCCTATGCCCGATCTGTCCCCCATTTTGTCCTTGCCGCTGATGCAGGCCTCGCAGGCGCAAAAGCACGTCACCCATAACGAGGCGCTGATGCAGCTTGATCTGCTGGTGCAGTTGTCGGTTGCCGACCGAACCCGCACAGCGCCCCCCGCGGCCCCGGTCGAAGGGCAGCGCCATATCGTGGCGGCCGCGCCGATTGCGGCTTGGGCGGGGCAGGCGGGGAAGGTGGCGCTTTGGCTTGACGGGGCTTGGCAGTTTTTCGCGCCGCTGGCCGGGTGGCGGGCGTGGATCGTCTCGGAAGATCTAGAGGTCGCCTATGACGGCACCGCTTGGGTGGCGATGGGCGGTGGCGGCGCGGTGCCGGATGTGCTGGCCGTGGACCAGATCGGCGTTGCAACCTCGTCTGACGCAAGCAACCGTCTGGCGGTGGCCTCGCCCGCATCGCTGTTCAGCCATGCCGGGGCTGGCCATCAGTTGAAGATCAACAAGGCCGCCGCCGCACAAACCGCCAGTCTCTTGTTTCAAAACGCCTTTACCGGACATGCCGAGATGGGGTTGGTGACGAACAATGACTTTGCGATCAACGTCTCGGCGACGGGTGCCAGTTTCAACACTGCGCTGAAGGTCACCGCAGCGACGGCCGAGGTCGAGGTGAAAAAGCCGCTTTTGCTGACCGGGCAGGCCGCCGCGCCGACAACTCCGGCCGATGGTCTGATTTGGCATGACAGCGCCCGTGGCCAGATCTTTGCCCGCGTCGCGGGGCAAAACCGGGTGATCGACCAGCAGGCCGATTTGCCCTGTCTGGTGCCGCCGACGGGGGAATATCTGATAACGACGATGGCCAGTGGCGGGGCCACCTCAACGCTGACCGGGGCGTCGGGCCGGATTGATCTGTTCCCCTTTGTCAGCAGCGCCGATCTTGTCGTCGATGCGCTGGGCGTCAATTGCACGACGGCGGTTGCGGCGGCGCTGTGCAAACTGGTGGTCTACGAGGCGCTGCCGAACGGCCAGCCCGGCAATTTGCTGTTGGAAACCGGGACGGCCGATCTGTCGACGGTGGGCAACAAGGTGCTGACGGCCAGTTTGACCTTCTATCGGGGCCGCACTTATTGGCTGGGGGTGCGCCATTCCTTGACGGCGGCGCTATCGGCTTGGGCGCTGCAGGCCACACCCGATATCAGTGGCGGCACAACCATGGTCACCACCGCCCGCAAAACTTTGCGCCGCACTGTGGCCTTTGCTAGCGCTGCACCGGCCACATGGAATTTTGTCAGTTCTGAAATCAATGCGGCCGGGGCCACTGCCATCTGGCTGCGCATGGCCTAAGGCGTTTTGGCAACAGCTTTTGCTCCGGGCAGGTCGGCTTTCTGCCCGGATTTGACTTGTTTTGAGGGCCTGCCTACACAGGGAAAAACAAACCCCGAACGGGTCTTGAGGACAGGCAGATGAAGATTGCGATGATTGGGACGGGCTATGTTGGCCTGGTGTCTGGGGTGTGCTTTTCCGATTTCGGGCATGAGGTGATCTGCGTCGACAAGGATCCGGGCAAGATCGAACGGCTGCGTGCCGGCGAAGTGCCGATCTTTGAACCGGGTCTGGATGACTTGATGGCCAAGAACGTCGCAGCGGGCCGGCTTTCCTTCACGCTGGATCTGGCAGAGGCGGTGGCCGGGGCGGATGCGGTCTTTATCGCCGTCGGCACCCCCACGCGGCGCGGCGATGGCCATGCCGATCTGACCTATGTGATGGCGGCGGCGGTCGAGATTGGCCAAGCGCTGACAGGCTATGCCGTGATCGTCACCAAATCCACCGTTCCGGTCGGCACCAACCGCAAAGTGGCCGAGGTCGTGCGGGCCGCCAATCCGTCGGCGGCGTTCGATGTGGCCTCAAACCCGGAATTCCTGCGCGAAGGCGCTGCGATTGACGATTTCATGCGCCCTGATCGCGTGGTTGTCGGGGTGGAGACGAAACGCGCCCGCAAGGTGATGGGCGACATCTATCGCCCGTTGTTCCTGCGGGATTTCCCGATCGTCTATACCGGGCTGGAATCGGCCGAGATGATCAAATACGCCGCCAACGCCTTTCTGGCCACCAAGATCACCTTCATCAACGAAATCGCGGCCTTGTGCGAACGCGTGGGCGCGGATGTAAAGGATGTGTCCAAGGGCATGGGGATGGATGGCCGCATCGGCAACAAATTCCTGCATGCCGGTCCCGGCTATGGCGGGTCATGCTTTCCAAAGGATACCAAGGCCTTGGCGCGTATCGGGCAAGAGCATGCCGTGCCGATGCAGATCACCGAAACTGTCATCAAGGTGAACGAAGAAATCAAACGCCGGATGATCGGCAAGATCGAAGATCTGTGTGACGGGGTGCTGAATGGCAAGACGATTGCCGTTCTGGGCGTCACCTTCAAGCCCAACACGGATGATATGCGTGACGCGCCCTCGCTGACCATCGTGCCTGCGCTTGTGGGGGCAGGGGCGCGGGTCAAGGTCGTGGACCCGCAAGGCCGCCACGAAGGTGAAGCGCTGCTTCCCGGCGTCAAATGGATGGAAACCCCCTATCAGGCCGCCCAAGGCGCGCATCTGGTGGTGATCTTGACCGAATGGAACGAATTCCGCGCGCTGGATCTGGCGAAGATGGTCAAGAAGATGGAAGTCCCCCGGATGGCCGATCTGCGGAATGTCTATTCCGAAGAGGAGGCGACCGAAGCCGGGTTCGAGGTTTATGTGGGCATCGGGCGGTAACTGCAAAACCTCGTAGCGCGGCTTTGGCCCCGGTTGGTGTTTCGCGCGCCTAGGGACCAGCGCCGCGTGCCGCACTCAAGATCGGGTGCGGGACGGGACGCAGAAGTGCAGCGACGCAATGCGCTGCTGCAATGCCCCAAGCCAAGCTCCAACTTGCGGCGGCCGGACCTTCGCCGAATTCCACCAATCCCAGCCGCAACCCCGTCGAGAGTTGCACAAGTGCGAAGGCCATCGCAGTGGCCCAATCGACCAGCAGGCAGCCCGGTGCGCGGCGCATCCAACTGCGTGCCATCACGGCAAGAACCAGACTTCCCATTAGCCCCATGGTCAGCGCATGGACCGCGGTGGCGCGCGGCAGGCCCACACCCAGTAGCGCCGCACCGACCAACCCCAGCCCCAAGGGCAGCCAAAGCCAAGCGCAGAGCAGCATGACAAGGTCGTGATGGCCCCTCGTCGCCGGTGCCAAATCCCACCACCACAGCCGCGCCGCCTGCCCAAAGGCAGCGAACAGGAGCAGCGCACCGATCCATCCTTCCTCTGCCCCTGTCAGATGCAGCGCCAACGCCAAGGCCAGCGCGCCATTGGCCGTCCGCGCACTCCACGGCCAAGGCGGCCCAGCTCGGCGGTTTCCGGCCCGCGCGGCCAGAAAGGCAGGAACGATACGGCCGCCGACCCCTGCGCATAACAGCGCCATGCCCAGAACCGCGGTCAGGCTGTCGGCCGCAAGGCGCAGCCGAACCGCGATCAGCACGAGCAGCAGCGGCGCCACCGCAATCGGCAGGCGAGACCACGCGCCCGCCCTGATCACCGGTGCCACGAGGCATAAGGTCAGCCCCAATGGATAAAGGGCCAGCCCAGCAAGCGCCACCCCGTCGGGCAGGCAGCTTCCCCCTGCCAGCCGCCCGACGCCCCATGCCGCGACCAGCGCCGCCGTCCCGCCCGCAGATATCCCCTCACCGCCGGCCCCGGCCAGTTTCAGCCAGTGCGGCAGGGCTGTCAGCAGATACCCCCCCATTGCGGCCCCGGCAAAGCCCAACACCAGTTCTTGCCGGTGCCACGCCACGGGGTCGCAGGCCAAATCGGGCCAAAGCCAGATCAGGGGTACCAGCCCAGCCCAAAACGACGCCATCAGGAAAAGCGGCAGATGCGGTGCGCGCCAAAGCCCGCGCACGGGTCAGGCGACGGCAGCGAAGCGCGGGAACAGCACCTCGTTTTCAAGGTGCATATGCGCCACCAGATCGTCGTGGAACTTTTCCAACCCGGTATAAAGTGCGGTCCACGACCGGCAGGCACCGTCGGGCAGGGTCAAGCCGTGGGTGATATGGGTGATGTGGTGCAAAAGCTGGGCGGCGGCGTCATGGTCGTCTCGCATCGCGGCGATGGGATGCTGGATTGCAGGGTGGCCGCCCTGCCGCATCATGGGAAACAAAACCTGCTCTTCCTTGGCCATGTGGGCGTCCAACTCGTCCCGCAGGGCCAGCAGGGCGGTGGTCAGGCCAGCGGGGGCCTCGTCGTGGTCGCCGTGCACCGTCTCCACCTTCTGGGCGAGCGGGATCAGCCAATCCATCTCGGTGCGGTGGGTGTCGTGGTAGCGCGTCAGGATATGGTCGATCAGGGGCAGGGTTTCGGCTGGCGCATCGCGACGGGCCGCCGTTTGCAGGGCGGAAAGGTCATCCAGCAGTGCCTCAACCGCAAGGCCGTGCTGTGTCGCCGCATCCGCCAGCGACATCGCGCCGCCACAGCAAAAACTGATGCCGTTCCGGCGGAAAACCTCGGCCGCGCCGGGCTGGGTGGCCGCGATGTCGCCGACAAGGGAAAGGGCAGAAAGTTCGGTCATGGCAGGGGTCCTTCTTTGGGGTTCCAGGCGCGCGCTTGGGCGGGGGCAAGACGTAAAAGATCGACCGCGCGCGCGGCGATCTGGGCGGTGATCTCAGCGGTCGTTTCGGGGCGCAGGTAAAAGGCCGGGACCGGGGGCATCACAATGGCGCCCATCTCGGTTGCGGCTGTCATATTGCGCAGATGTGCCAAGGTCAGCGGGGCTTCGCGGGCCAAAAGCACCAGCGGGCGGCGCTCCTTCAACTGCACGCTGGCCGAACGGGTCAGAAGATTGTCGTCCAGCCCCTGCGCAATGGCGGCAAGGCTGCGCATCGAGCAGGGGGCCACGATCATGCCATGCACCGGAAAAGACCCCGAAGCGATGGCCGCGCCAAGGTCAATCACCGGGTGCAGCCGGTCTGCCAAGGCCACCAGCTCATCGCGGGCGCCGGGGCCAATCTCCAGCGTCAGCGTCCGCTCGGCCATCGCGGACAGAACCAGTTCTACCGCAGCACCCGCCCGGCGCAAGGCCCGCGCGCAATCCAACGCCAAGGCAGCACCCGATGCGCCCGAAACGCCAAGAATGACCCGCGCCGTCATGGCCGCCCCCCGCGCAGAACCCCGCTTAGGATCTCGGCGGCGCGCGCCTCGTGCGCGGGGGCCAAGGTCATGACATGGCCCCATGCGCGTGTTGTTTCGCTGCCGATCTTCGTCGTCGCGTCGATCCCCAACTTGCCCGCCAGCCCTTCGCAGGGCGACGCGAAGTCAAGATAATCCATCGGCGTGCGATCCAGCACCATCACATCGCGGGCCGGGTCCATCCGGGTGGCCATTGCCCAAGCGATGTCGTCCCAACTGCGGGGGTCGATGTCGCGGTCCACCACCACGATGGTCTTGGTATAGCTGAATTGCGCCAACATCCCCCACAGGGCCAGCATCACCCGCCGGGCCTGACCGGGATAGCGCTTGTCAATCTGCACCACGGCCATCCGGTAAGAGCAGGCGGCTGGCGGCAGCCAAAGATCGGTGATTTCGGGGATCTGGGCGCGGATCACCGGCAGGGCCAAGGTGTTGAACACCTCGCCGATGACAGAAGGTTCGTCTGGCGGGCGGCCCGTGACGGTGGTCAGATACAGCGGATCGCGGCGATGGGTGATGGCCGAAAGGCGCATCACAGGGAAGGGCTCCACCGAGTTGTAATAGCCTGTATGGTCACCGAAGGGGCCTTCTGGCGCGGTTTCGCCGGGATGAACCCAGCCTTCCAGAATGATCTCCGCATTGGCCGGAACCAGAAGTGGCACGGTCTTTGCTGGAACCACCTCGGCCCGCGCGCCGCGCAGCACCCCCGAAAAAACCAGCTCTGAGACGGTTTCGGGCAGCGGCAAGGCCGCAGACAGCAAGGTTGCCGGATCGGCCCCGAGCGCAATGGCCACCGGCATTGGCGCCCCCGCACGCTCCCAACTGCGGTGATGCGCGGCACCGCCGCGATGCGCCAGCCAGCGCAGGATCAACCGATCCGGTCCCAGCACCTGTGCGCGATAAACCCCAAGATTATAGCTTGCCAGATGCGTCGCCTCGGACCCATGCGGGCGGGTGATGACCACGGGCCATGTGATCAAGGGCCCGACATCCTCGGGCCAAGGCGTCTGCACGGGGATCTGGGACAGATCCAGCGGCGCGGACTGCTCTTGCGCGAGGGCGCGGCGCACCACCTTTGGACGGCTTTGCAAGGCGGCGCGCAGCATCGGCCAGCGTGACAGGGCGTCTCGCATGCCTTCGACTGGCGCGGGGCTGCGTAGGGCGGCAAGGAACTGGCCGAAGGCCGGAACCTCATTGAGGTGCAGACCCAGACCTGCCGCGACGCGGGACGGCGTGCCAAAAAGGTTGGCGATGACCGGCATCTGCACCTGCCGACCTGCACGTTGGGCAGCATCAAACCGCAGCACAGGCCCCCCCGCCCGCAAGGCTGCGAGTTGGACCGCAGTCATTTCGTGGCGGATGTCCACCGGCGCGGTCACCCGTGTCAGGTCGCCCGCTGTCTGGACGTGGGACAGGAACGCTCGAAGATCGGGAAAGACAGGCAGGCTGCGCATTGCGGGAGGTGTCCTTTTCCAAGGCCCATAGCGTGCGGCGGCTGTGCGAGACTTGACTATTGTCAACCCTTCGTGTCGCCAACCCGCCTATCAGGGGCCGACCGACCGAGGAACCTCTCATGCCCAACACCCTGCCGCGCCTGCCGCCCGTCCTTGGCCTTGCAGCGCGTCCCTTGCCGCTGATGCCCCTGAATCTGATGTTGTCCCGCCTGACACAGCGTCTGACCGCAGCCCATCCGACGATGCTGCGCCGCTTGCAGCACCATGCCACCTGTCGGTTTCTGATTGACCCGCTGGACCTGCCTTGGGTGCTGCTGCTTTGCCCGGCCGACGCGACGATGACGGCGCATCCGCGTGCCCGGCCGCCGGCATATGATGCGCGCATCGCTGGGGCGTTGTCAGCCTTTTTGGCCATGATGCATGGGGTCGAGGATGGTGATGCCCTGTTTTTCTCGCGCGATCTGACGGTCGAGGGGGACACCGCCGCGGTTCTGGCCCTGCGCAACGCGATTGATGACGCTGAGCTTGATCTGACGGATGAGTTGGCTGCGCTTGCCGGGCCGCTGGCCCGCCCCCTGCGCCGGATGCTGACGCAGGCCGAACAGGCCACGGGGCTGCACCTGCATCGGATCGGGGGCCTGTCATGATGGAACTCGTCTGCCCCGCAGGCACACCCGCCGCGCTGCGTGCCGCCGTCGAGGCGGGCGCCCATGCCGTCTATTGCGGCTTTGCCGACGAGACAAACGCCCGCAACTTCCCCGGTTTGAACTTTTCGCCCGAGGAATTGGCCGAGGCGGTGGGGTTCGCCCATGCGCGCGGGGCAAAGGTGTTGGTCGCGATCAACACCTTTCCGCGCGCCGGGGCAGAACCGCTGTGGCACCGTGCGCTGGCCAATGCAGAAGCGGCGGCGGTCGATGCGGTGATATTGGCCGACATTGGCCTGTTGGCCCATGCCGCCGAACGCCATCCTGCGCTGCGTCGGCACCTGTCGGTGCAGGCCGCTGCCGCCAACCCCGACGCGATCAACCTTTATGCCAGTGCCTTTGGCGTCCGCCGCGTTGTCCTGCCGCGCATCCTGACCGTCGATGAAATCGCCGCCATCAACCGCGAGATTGACGTGGAGACCGAGGTCTTCGTCTTTGGTGGCCTTTGCGTCATGGCCGAGGGGCGCTGTTCGCTGTCGTCTTACGCCACGGGCCAGTCTCCGAATATGAATGGCGTCTGTTCTCCCGCCAGCCATGTCGTCTATGCCGAAGAGGGCGGCGATCTGGCTGCTCGGCTCGGGGGGTTTACCATTCACCGCACGCCGAAATCAGCCCCCGCGCCTTACCCGACGCTGTGCAAGGGTTGCTTCACCTCTGCCGATCAGACCGGCCATATCTTCGAGGATCCCGTGTCGTTGGACGCGACCCACCTGATCCCGCAATTGGCCAAGGCCGGGGTTTCGGCCCTGAAGATCGAGGGCCGCCAGCGCAGCCGCGCCTATGTCTCCCAAGTGGTCCGCGCGTTTCGTGCCGCCGTTGAGGCGCAGGCGGCGGGCCTGCCCCTACCCGAAAGCGCGCTGGCCCGCCTGACCGAGGGGCAAGCCGCCACCGCCGGCGCCTATGCCAAAACGTGGAGATGACAATGGATCTGACGGTTGGCCCCAACTTCTTTTTCTGGCCCGCCGAAGCGGTTCGTGGCTTTTACTCCATGCTTGCCGATGCGCCGGTATCGCGCGTCGTGCTGGGGGAACTCGTCTGTTCAAAGCGGCTGCCCTTCTGGCAAGGCGAAATCCCCGGGGCCGTAGAGACCCTTCTCGCCGCCGGGAAAACCGTGGCCATCACCTCGCTTGCGCTGATCACGCTGAAGCGGGAACGCAAGCTGACCGCCGAGTTGGCGGATCTGGGTCTGCCGATCGAAATCAACGACCTCTCCGCCTTGGCGCAGGTGCCGGACGGGCAGCCCTTTTGGGTCGGCCCCTTGGTCAACGTCTATAACGAAGGGACGCTGCGCTGGTTGATCCGGCGCGGCGCGCGGCGGGTCTGTTTGCCGCCTGAACTGACGCTTGACGCCATCGCGGTGCTGGCGCGGCTTGGCCGTGAGGAAGGGGTGCCGATTGAGGTCTGGGGCCATGGCCGTCTGCCCTTGGCCATCTCGGGGCGCTGCTACCACGCCCGCCTGCATGACAGGACCAAAGACAGTTGCCAGTTTGTCTGCGGCGAGGATGCCGACGGGCGCGATGTGGAAACGCTGGACGGGCAGGCGTTCCTTGCCGTGAACGGGGTCCAGACCCTGAGTCAATCGACCGCCAGCATGGCCTACAAGATCGAAACCTTGGCTGAAGCGGGCGTCGACAGCCTGCGCCTGTCCCCGCAATCGTCTGGCTTTGCCCGCATTTGCGCGGCCTATGCCGAACGTCAGTCTGGCAAGATAGACGGTTCTGCTTTGGCCGATATCTTGCGTCCGCTGGCACCTGGCCAGCGTCTATCAGACGGTTTTCCAGCAGGCCCAGCGGGGGCGCATTGGTCGGGTGGGCGGGCCTGACGCCCGCCACCTTTCAACCCTTTGCGCCCTGTCCACGCGCGTAGACGTCTTCGTATCGGGTGATGTCATCCTCACCCAGATAGGCGCCGGTCTGCACCTCGATCAGCACCATCGGCAGTTTGCCGGGGTTTTCCAGTCGATGTTTGGCGCCAAGCGGGATGTAGACGGATTGGTTTTCGCTGACCAAGCTGATCGTGCCTTCAATCGTGACCCGCGCGGTGCCAGTGACCACGATCCAATGTTCGGCGCGGTGGACATGGCTTTGCAGCGACAGCGCCGCGCCGGGTTTCACCACGATGCGCTTGACCTGAAAGCGGTCTGACAGCGCCAGCGTTTCGAACCACCCCCAAGGCCGATGGTCGCGCGGGAAATGTTCAGCCTGCCGGGCGGCGGTCGATTTCAAGGCCGCAACCGCCAGTTTCACATCTTGCGCCCGCGCCCGGGGGGCGACCAGAACCGCATCGGGCATGGCGACCGCAATCATATCGGACAGCCCGATGCCGACCAGCGCCAGCCCCTCGGTCTCGCTGCGCAGCAGGCTGTTTTCGCAGGCAATCGCAATGGCTTGGCCCTGCGTGACATTGCCCGCGCTGTCATGCCCTGCAGTTTCGCGCCAGACCGCATCCCAATCGCCAAGATCGGACCACCCTGCGCCGTAGGGCATGACGTCAAGATTTTCCGCCTTTTCCATCACGGCATAGTCGATGGAGATATCCCGTGCGCCAGCCCATGGCGTGGCCGCCAGCCGCAGGAACCCCAGATCCTGTTCCGCCAATTCGACCGCATCGGCCACCGGGGCGATCAGATCGGCCGCATGAGTGGCAAAGGCCATCAGCACGGTTTCGGCCGAAAACAGAAAAATACCTGCATTCCACAGGAAGTTCCCGGCCCGCAGCATCGCCTCGGCCGCGGCGGCGTCAGGCTTTTCAGCAAAGCGGCGCAGCGGTTGGGTCTGATCTTTCACCGGAGCGGCCGACAATTCCAGCCAGCCATAGCCGGTTTCCGCCCGGTCCGGTTTGATGCCAAAGGTGACGATCCGCCCGGCCTGTGCGGCGGGCGTCGCCGCGGCGATGGCGGCCCGAAAGGCGGCGGCGTCAGGCACCACATGGTCAGACGGCGCAACAAGGATCAGCGCCTTTGGGTCTTGGGCCGCGATATGCAAGGTGGCGGCCAAAATGGCGGGGGCTGTATTGCGGCCCGAAGGTTCGATCAGGATGGCACCGGGGTCGATCTCGGCTGCGGCCAATTGCTCCACGACGATGAAACGAAATTCGCTGTTGGTCACCACCACCGGACGGGCAAAGCCTGCACCGGAAAGCCGCGTGGCGGCCTGTTGAAACAGGCTGCCCTCACCCGTGAGGTTGCTGAACTGTTTGGGAAAGCTTTTGCGCGACAGCGGCCAAAGCCGGGTGCCCGATCCACCGCAGAGCAGCAAAGGAGTGATTGTTCCCATCAAATCTGGTCCTGTTTCAAGCTTGGTTCCGGCGGCAATAACCGGATTTTGTGGCACATTTGAGGAGAAGGCCAAGGAAATCATGCCAGATCATAGGTGACCGCGCCCACGCGCACGAAGATGTCCGCCATCGCCGCGCCGTCTTGCAGGGTGAACAGCACTTGCCCGGTCGGACGATAAAGGATCTGCGCCTCGGAAACGGCGGATGCGCCGATGCCGGGCAGGGCGACAAGACGCAGTTGGATATCGTCTGCGGCAAGGTCGCTGATGGCCAGCAGCAGGGTATCGCCATCTTCGGCGCTATAGTCCGTGACAAGGTCTGCGCCGTCGGACAGTCGTCGCAGGATGAACTGGTCGGCCCCATAACCGCCGGTCAGGGTGTCCGTGCCGCTGCCGCCTTCCAAAAGATCTGCCCCCGCGCGGCCGTGCAGGCGGTCATTGCCCCCACCACCATCCAGCCGGTTCGACAGAGTGTCGCCGTAAAACCTGTCGGCAAAGGCCGATCCGCGCCACGCCTCGATGTAGAAATAGCTGTCGCGGGCGGCATCTCCGGTGC
>Ga0255092_1000047_pt1 | contig 66548 bp, 65 predicted proteins | sample Colum_Yuk_RepC_8_2_FD_188454 | JGI IMG/M metagenome (GOLD analysis project Ga0255092, IMG submission 188454) | Freshwater microbial communities from Columbia River, Oregon, United States - Colum_Yuk_RepC_8d | ecosystem: Environmental > Aquatic > Freshwater > River | place: USA: Oregon...
CGTCAGGCCGCGTGCTTTTTGTCGAGGCTTGCCGACCAGTCGGCATACCACGCATTGAACAGCGCGAATTGCTTTTCAACAAAGCCTTGCTGGCTGGGCGACAGCGCATCGCCTTCGTTGAAGTGCAGCTTGTAGGCCGCGTCGCCCTTCAGAACCATCATGTGTTTGAAGAACAGCACCAGATCCGGCCCGGCATCGACCTCGGACAGAACCTGCATGGCGCTGTCCAGTTCAAACGCCAACCGCCGCGCGGTCGCGTCCCCGGCCATGGCCGCCTTGCACAGCTTGGTCAGGTGCAGAACCTCACGCGGGAAGACGTTGCCGATCCCGGTGATTGCGCCGTCGGCGTTGCAGTTGATGTAGCCATGATACACGGCGGTATCGACGCCGATCATCAGTTTTACATCATCGCCCGCGCTGGTGATCGCCTCACCCGCATAGGACAGATCGGCAAAGCCGCCGAATTCCTTGAAACCAACAAGGTTCGGATGCTCGGCCCGGATCTGGTTAAAGAGGTCTGCCTTGGTCGAATAGCCGTAATAGGGGCTGTTGTAGATCACGGCGGGCAGGTTCGGCGCTGCGGCCAGAACGGTCTTGAAATGCAGGCGCTGGGCGGCCACCACGGTACCGCGCGACAACAGGCGCGGGATCACCATCAGACCGTGGGCACCGACCTTTTGCGCGTGCGCTGCAATGGCGGCAGCGGTGGCGGTGTTTACGGCACCCGTGCCGACCACCACCTTGATGCCCGCTTTGACCAGACGTTCCACGCCTTCCATCCGCTCTTCGGTGGTCAGCAAGGGCCAGTCCCCCATCGACCCGCAATAGACAACGGCCGACATGCCAAGGCCCACCAACTCCTTCGCCTTCTCCACCAACTTGTCAAAGTCGGGTTTGCGGGCGGCGGTGCAGGGGGTCATCAGGGCGGGGACGGTGCCAGAGAAGATGTTCGGGTTCATGGGGCGCTCCAAAAGCTGCGGGTCCGGGGATGGCGGCAGTATAGCTTTAGTATTTTTCAAGTCGACTAGAATTTACAGGGGGGGATGCTGCCTGCGGTCCTGCGCAATAAGCGATTGGATCTGCGCCACAATCTGATCGGCGTGATCCCGCGCCAGACGGTCACATTCGTCAATATTGCGGGCGGTGACGGCGGCGATGATCGCCTCATGTTCCAGAATATAGGGGTGCGGCAGGCGCGATTCGAAGCTGGGGTAGTAGTAGAGCAGCAGAATGCGCCGCCCCTCATCCAGCAGCCGCGCAAAAAGCTGATTGTAATAGGCGTTGCCACCCGCCTCGGCGATGGTCAGGTGAAAATCGCGGTTGGCGGCGATCATCGCCATAGAATCGCCGGCCACCACCGCGCGGGCAAACGTGGTTTGCCGCGCCTGAATCGCCTCCAGATCGGCGGGCGTATGGTTTGTGGCCGCCAGTCGCGTGGTCACGCGATACATCAGCGTCAGGGCGTCGAAAAATTGCGGCAGGTTCAGAAAATCAATCGGGGCGACGATGGTCGACCGGTTTGGCAACATCGACACCAGCCCATCGGCGGCCAACCGCACCAACGCCTCGCGGATCGGGGTGCGCGACATCGACAGCCGGTCGGCCAGCGCCGCCTCGTCGATGGTCTCACCGGGAGCGAGCGTCAGCGACAAGATCTCATCGCGCAGCGTATCATAAACGAGCCGCGCGCCAGAGCCGCGCTTCCGGTCAGTCTCGGTCGTGTCCGTCATCTTGCCCTCGTTTGCTGGACGCAAGATGAACGGACGCTGCGCGGGGCGCAAGCCGCTGGCCGTGTTGGCTCTTGCAGGCCGGGCGCTCTATCGCCCCGACGGCCTTAGTCATTGATGTCCTTATGCCAGATCTTCGCTTGGCTATCTGTGACTCCCACGACCCGGCGCAAGACAAGCCACGTGATCAGCGACAGGGCCGCAAAGACAAGCAGGAGCAGCGGCAGCGATCCCCCCAGAACGCCCACGCCCAAAAGCACGCCGGTCAACAGCGCCCCCATGGCAAAGCCCAGAAAGATGTAACCGGGTGCGAGAATCTCCAGCACCCCCAGCGCGAAACCGGCAACGATCCAGACCCACCAGACGTTCCACATCATCCGCGTCCTTTCAGCATTTTGAACGCATCGCCAAAGGCCTCAAGCGCATTGGCGGGCACCAGAATCGTCTGCTTGCCCGCGCCACTGGCAACGGCCTGCAGCGCCTCTACCTGTTTTAGCGCCACCTGAAACTGCGCCGCTTCCAGCCCGTTTTCCTTGATCGCGACCGCAATCACGCCCGTGGCATAGGCTTCGGCATCGGCGGTGATGCGGCGGGCCTTGGCCTGCTGTTCTGCGGCGTAAAGCTCGGCGTCTGACGCGAGTTCGACGGCGCGTTTCTTGCCCTCGGCCTCCATCACCTGCGCCCGCCGTGCGCGTTCGGCGTTCAGCTGTTGCAGCATGGCGTTGCGGGTGGCTTCATCCAAAGCGACGTCCAGAATCTCGGCGCGAGTCACCTCGACGCCCCATTCATCGACCATGGCCGCAACCTGTTCGCGCACCCGTTCAATCAATTGCGCGCGGTTTGATTGCACCTGATCCAGTTCCAGCTTGCCGATCTCTGACCGGACAATGCCCGCAACCGTCGTCGCAATGGCAGCATCAATATCGCGGATGCGGTAGACGGTCTTTTCCGGCTCGGTCACGCGATAAAAGACCGATGTTTCCACTTGCAGCAGCACGTTGTCGGCGCTGATCGCGTCTTGCCGGGCATTGGGCAATTGGCGTTCCAGCACCGAAACCTTGTGGGCCACCCGGTCAAGGAATGGCACGGTAAAGTTAATCCCCGGCCCCAGAACTGACCGCAAGCGGCCAAAGCGTTCGACCACAAATTTTTCCGATTGCGGCACAATGCGCACCGCCTTGAAAATTGCGATGATGATGAAAAGGGCAATGGCGAGATACACCGCGCCACTACCGGCAATCTGATCAATCGGCATGAAAGCCTCCCTGAAATCTGCCTTCAAGATGGGCGCGATAGGGACAGGGCGCAAGGGAAACCGCCATGGACAGGAGCGGTGAAGCCGGGGATAATTCCCCATGACCAGCCTGTGCCGCGATTGCCTGACCCCCTTTGACATCGGCGCGCGCTGCCCTGCGTGCCGCAGCCCGCGCGTGCTGTCGCATCCCGAACTGAACAGCCTGTCCATCGCCCATATGGATTGTGATGCTTTTTACGCTTCGGTCGAAAAACGTGATAATCCGGCCCTTCGGGACGTTCCGGTCATCGTCGGCGGTGGTCAAAGGGGGGTGGTTTCGACTTGCTGCTATCTCGCGCGGATTCATGGCGTGCGCTCGGCCATGCCGATGTTTCAGGCGATGAAATTGTGCCCGCAGGCCACCGTGGTGAAGCCGCGGATGCAGGTCTATGTGCAGGTCAGCCGGGCGATCCGGGCGATGATGGAAGATCTGACCCCTGCAATCGAACCCCTTTCTCTGGACGAGGCGTTTCTTGACCTGACCGGAACCGAACGCTTGCACGGCGCGCCGCCTGTTGTGGTGTTGGCGCGTCTGATCCGCCGGATGGAGGATGAACTGGGTCTGTCAGGCTCTGTCGGGCTGTCGCACAACAAGTTTTTGGCAAAAATCGCCTCTGATCTCGACAAGCCACGCGGATTTTCGGTGATCGGCAAGGCGGAGACGGCTGATTTCCTGCGCTCCAAACCGGTACGCATCATCTGGGGCGTCGGCACGGCGACCCAAGCCAGTCTGGAAAAGGCGGGCATCCGCACCATTGCCGATCTCTTGCGTTGGGATCGGGCCGATCTTGTGGCTCGGTTCGGCAGCATGGGCGAACGGCTTTGGCATCTGGCGCGGGGCGAAGATCATCGCCGTGTCAGCCGTGATGAAAAGCTGAAGTCTATTTCGAAAGAGACGACGTTTTTCGAAGACACCGCTGACCCTGATATTCTGGATGGCCATTTGTGGCGGCTGGCAGAACAGGTGGCAGACCGGGCCAAAGCAAAGGCTCTCAGCGGCCGCACAGTGACGCTCAAGCTGAAGAAGGGTGACTTTCAACTGATCTCGCGCCGCCATGCGCTGACCGATCCGACTCAGCTGACCGACCGGATTTATCGTGCGGCCCGCGATCTGTTTCGCGCCGAGGTGGCGCGCGGGCCGTTCCGACTGATCGGGGTGGGGATTTCTGATCTCGCGCCTGAAGATCAGGCCGATTTGGTGGGCGACCTCTTGGACCCTGATGCTGCAAAGCGCGCCAAGGCAGAACGCGCCACAGATGCCATCCGCGCCAAATTTGGCCGCGAGGCGATTGTAAAAGGGCGCTCTTTGCGGTGACAGGTTGGGCGTTGATTACTCGGCGGCCAGCGGCATATCCTGCCGACCGATCCCGGCCAGACGTCGCACCACACAGCCGATGCGGGCGGCGAGGGCGTCGAACTGCGGCAAGGGATGGATCGCGCCCTCATCCATGTAAAGCGCCCGGTCAATTTCCACCTGCACCACATGGCGGTTGGTCGAAGGGCGGCCATAGCTTTGGGCGATAAAGGCCCCGGCAAACGGGGTGTTGCGCGACACGCGAAAGCCTTCGGCCTGAAAGGCGGCCTCGACAGCGGTCATCACCCAAGGGGCGGCCGCCGCGCCGAATCTGTCGCCCAAGACCACATCGGGCAGGTCACGGCCGGGGCGACCGTGATGTTCCAGCGCCTCATGCGGCATGGAATGGCAATCAATCAGGATGGCTTGGCCAAAGCGGGAATGGGTCGCTTCGACCAGATCGCGCAGGGCGCGGTGATAGGGGTGCCAGAATCGGGTGATCCGGGCCTCGGCCTCGGTCCGGGTCAGTTTGCCGCGATAGATCGCCCGCCCGCCCGATACCACACGGGGAATCACCCCAAGCCCCGATGAAACGCGCGGGTTATGGGGCGCGCGGGTGATGCCTTCGATCACCGCCGGGTCAAGTTCATCCGGGGCGCGATTCAGATCCAGATAGGCCCGTGGCACCTCGGCCACCAAAAGGGCCGCGCCATGGGTGGGGGCATCTGCCAGCAGTTGATCGACAAATGCATCTTCTGACGACCGGATTTGCAGTGCATTCAACACGGATTGTGCCAGAAAATCCGGTAGGTAAGCCGCACCGCTATGGGGCGAGGCAAAGATGACCGGCGTTTCCTGCCGGGCGGGAAGCGAAAGGCGAAAAACCCCTGCGGTCATCGGTTATGTCACAACCCGGTTGCTCACACTGTTGATATAAAGGCAAAACTGCACGGGTTGATAGCCTTTATCCTGTCGATACCCCCTTGAACGTGCCTGCGACTCTGTTTATAGCCCCCCTCATCCGACGCGGTTCCGCCCGCGTCCTTTTCTTTAGGACTTAAGCGGAATCAGGCTGGAACGTGGGCGGTTAGCTCAGCGGTAGAGCACTACGTTGACATCGTAGTGGCCACTGGTTCGATCCCAGTACCGCCCACCATTCACCGCCCCTGCAAGGGGGCACGTTGTTTTCAATCGGCGCAGACGCGCCGCGAACAGGAGAAGGCCGATGAAAGTTGCGAACTCGCTCCGCTCGCTGAAGACGCGTCACCGCGATTGCCAGATTGTGCGCCGTAAGGGCCGCGTCTATGTGATCAACAAGACGCAAAAGCGCTACAAAGCCCGTCAGGGCTGAGTTTTGCGCCAGCAAGCATGATTGGGCCGCCGGGGGAAACCTTGGGCGGCTTTTTCATTTCCTGAAAGGGCCGTTTGATGCACCCCAACCCCGCCTTCCGTCAGGTTCCCGCCGCCGAAAGCCTTGCCTTCGCCCGGCATCGCGGCTTTGGCACGCTGTGTATCAATGGGGAAACCGGCCCGCATCTCGCGCATGTGCCGTTTCTGGTGACAGAGACCGGGGGGCTATGTGCCTTGATCCATCTGGCGCGCTCGAACCCGATTGCCCGTGCGGCCCTGCCCACACCTGCCGTGGTCGCGGTGACGGGGCCAGAGAGCTACATCTCGCCCGACTGGTATGGTGCCGAAGATCAGGTTCCGACGTGGAACTATGTTGCCGTGCATCTGCGAGGCCGGCTCGAACCTCTGCCCCCTGAGGCCCTGCGCCCGATGGTGGATGATCTTTCGGCCCTGTTTGAGGCGCGGCTTTTGCCGAAAACGCCTTGGACCAGCGGCAAGATGTCGGACGGCAGCATGGAGCGGATGCTACGGATGATTCTGCCGTTTCGGCTTGTCATTGAAACCGTTGATGGCACTTGGAAACTGGGTCAGAATAAAACGCCTGATCAGCGCGCCGGGGCGGTGGCCGGGTTGAACGCTTGGCACGAGCCCAGCCCGCGGGCAGAGCTCGCGCGGCTGATGGCGCAGGTTCTGGCCCAATAATCACGCTCGGTGATAAGGCCCGCCTGACAGGATATTGGCCGCACGGTACAGCTGTTCGGCCAGCATCACCCGCACCAGCATATGCGGCCAGACCATCGTTCCGAAGGAAATCGAGAAATCGGCCTTTGCCCGCAGGGCAGGGTCAATTCCATCCGCTCCGCCGATGACAAAGGCAACATCCTGCCGTCCGGCATCGCGCCAGCGGGCCAGTTGGGCGGCAAATTCTGGACTGGAGATCAGCTTTCCCCGCTCATCCAGCGTTACCAGAACCGCACCGGCAGGCACGGCGCGGACCAAAAGCTCGGCCTCCGCACCCATTCCGGCGTTCTTCTTGTCTTCGACCTCATGTTCGGAAAACGGGCCAAGCCCCAAGGGCCGCCCGGTCCGGTCAAAGCGCTGCACATAGTCGGCAATCAGATCACGCTCGGGGCCGGCCCTAAGCCGCCCCACAGCGCACAGATGCACCCGCAAAGGTCAGGCCCCGCGATGGGCGCTGCCCGGCATCCACATCTTTTCCAGCTGGTAGAACTCGCGGACTTCGGGGCGGAAGACGTGGACGATGACATCGCCCGAATCGATCAGCACCCAATCGCCGGTTTCCTTGCCTTCCATCTTGGCCAGAATGCGGAACTGCTCTTTCAGCCGATCCGCCAGCTTTTCGGAAATCGCCGCCACCTGACGCGAGGACCGGCCCGAGCAGATCACCATGTAATCGGCAACGTCCGACCGGCCGCGCAGATCAATCTGCACGATGTCCTCGGCTTTGTCGTCGTCAACCGACGCCAGCACAGCGGCCAGAACCTGTTCGGAAGTGTAGTCCGGGGCAGACAGACGGTCTGCGCGGGGTCCGACCGGCAATCCGGTCGACGGGTCAGAATGTGACAGGACCTGGTCCTCCGTTAATCACGCCGACTACTCCCCGGCGCAGGGGTGGCGGGCAATCTAGCACTGTTGACTGGTAACCTCAATCGTCAGGGCCTGATGACCCCTTTTCGGCACGGCTCCGCCTGCCGATGGGCAAGGGATCGCCTGCCACGACCCGGAATCACGATGAAACGCCCGCAAAAAATGCCGTTTGAGCGATTCGGCGGCTTTCCGCATGTGCATCGGCGGAAAATCGGCGGCTGTTGCGCCTCGCTGATTTGCAAAATTGCACAAGCGGACGCACATTCCACGATCACTTTAATCAAGTTTGGAGTGTCCCTACACAACCCAACCCCAAAAAGATGAGGAAAACATGGATCCACTTCTCTTCACGGACAGCGTCCGCTTCGCCCATATTCTTGCGGTTTGCGCGGGTCTCGGCACCTCGATATTGGCCGATCATCACGCCGCAAGACGGATGGGCCGGCGGATAGATGACGCGCTTCTGTCCACATTGCATCAGTATCACCGCGTGGTCATCCTCGCGCTGGTCGGCATGTGGGTGACGGGCGTGGCCATGATCGGCATCCGCACCGGCTTCGACACGGCGCTGATGACGCCCAAACTGATGGCCAAGGTCGTCACCGTTACAGTTCTGACCGTGAATGCCTGTGCAATTGCGTGGGTGGCGATGCCGATCTTGCACAAGGCCCGTGGGCGTTCAATTGACGAACTGCCAGCCCGGACGCGCACGCTGCTGAGCCTGATTGGGGGCATCTCGACGGCCAGTTGGATGCTTGCTCTGGCCATGGGCGTGAGCAAGGTCCTTGCTGCCAGCCCGGCCGCGACCTTTGTCTACCTGATGCCTGCCGCCTATGTCGCCGCGACTTTGGGGGCGGCAACCCTGCTTCTAAGTGTGCGCCCCGTGGTGGCCGTTCGCGTCCACTGACCGCAGACCTTGAAAACGGAGGAGGGCAGGGTCGTGCGATCCAGCCCTTTTCCCTTCGCATCCTTGCCTGCGCAGGGATTCGGGCGTATATGACGCGTCCATGAACCGCTTTTTCGACATGGCCGATCACGAACGCCTGCCTTGGCGTTTCACCGCTTTGGATCGGTCTGTTCTGGCACGACTTCGGTAATCCGGCGCTTTTGCGCCCGCGACCCGTTTCCCAATCACAGCCAACTCCAAAAAGGATGAGCCATGGCTCCGCGCACGCTTTACGACAAGATCTGGGACGATCACGTTGTCCACCAGGCCGAAGACGGCACCTGCCTTCTGTATATCGACCGCCATTTGGTGCATGAAGTCACCAGCCCGCAGGCCTTTGAAGGGCTGCGGATGACCGGCCGCAAGGTGCGCGCCCCGGAAAAGACCATCGCCGTTCCGGACCATAACGTGCCGACGACGCTGGACCGCGCCAATGCCTCGACCATGACCGAGGACAGCCGGATTCAGGTGGCCGCGCTTGACAAGAACGCCAAGGATTTCGGGATCAACTATTACCCGGTTTCCGATGTGCGTCAGGGCATCGTTCACATCGTCGGCCCCGAACAGGGCTGGACCTTGCCGGGCATGACCGTGGTTTGCGGTGACAGCCATACCGCCACGCATGGCGCCTTTGGGTCCTTGGCCCACGGCATCGGCACGTCGGAAGTCGAACACGTTCTGGCCACCCAAACGCTGATCCAGCGCAAGGGCAAGAACATGAAGGTGGAAATCACCGGCTCCCTGCGCCCCGGCGTTACTGCCAAGGACATCACGCTTTCGGTGATCGGCGCGACCGGTACCGCCGGCGGCACCGGCTACGTCATCGAATATTGTGGTCAGGCGATCCGCGAGCTTTCCATGGAAGGCCGGATGACCGTCTGCAACATGGCCATCGAAGGCGGCGCCCGCGCTGGCCTGATTGCGCCCGATGAAAAGACCTTTGCCTATTGCATGGGCCGTCCGCACGCGCCGAAAGGTGCCAAGTGGGAGGCAGCACTGGCCTATTGGGAGACCCTGTTTACCGATGAAGGCGCGCATTTCGACAAGGTCGTGACCATCAAGGGCGAAGACATCGCTCCGGTGGTGACCTGGGGCACCAGCCCCGAAGACGTGCTGCCGATCACCGGCACCGTGCCGCATGCCAGTGATTTCACCGGCGGCAAAGTCGAGGCTGCTCAACGCTCCATCGACTATATGGGCCTGACCGCAGGTCAGAAGCTGACCGACATCACCATCGATACGGTGTTCATCGGCTCTTGCACCAATGGCCGGATCGAAGACCTGCGGGCGGCGGCTGCCGTGCTGAAGGGCAAGAAGGTCAAGGACGGCATGCGGGCGATGGTCGTGCCGGGTTCTGGTCTTGTGCGCGCACAGGCCGAAGAAGAGGGCCTTGCCCAGATCTTCATCGACGCTGGTTTTGAATGGCGTCTGGCGGGCTGCTCGATGTGCCTTGCGATGAACCCCGACCAGCTGGCGCCGGGCGAACGTTGCGCTTCAACGTCGAACCGCAACTTCGAAGGTCGTCAGGGCTATAAGGGTCGCACCCATTTGATGAGCCCTGCCATGGCTGCCGCCGCCGCAATCACCGGTCACCTGACCGATGTGCGCGAAATGATGAACGAAGCCGTGTAAGGACCGGACAAGATGGAAAAATTCACCACCCTGACCGGCGTCGCGGCGCCCATGCCGTTGGTCAACATCGACACCGACATGATCATTCCCAAGCAGTTCCTGAAGACGATTCAGCGGTCGGGCCTGGGCAAGAACCTGTTTGATGAGATGCGCTTTGACCGCGAAGGCAATGAAGTTGCCGATTTCGTGCTGAACCAGCCGGCCTATCGCAAGGCCGAGATTCTGGTGGCGGGCGATAACTTTGGCTGCGGCTCGTCGCGCGAACATGCGCCTTGGGCTTTGCTGGATTTCGGCATCCGTTGCGTGATCTCCACCAGCTTTGCCGACATCTTCTTCAACAACTGCTTCAAGAACGGCATCCTGCCGATCGTTCTGCCGCAAGAGCAGGTCGATGTGCTGATGGCTGACGCCCGCAAAGGCGCCAACGCCCGTCAGACCGTGGACCTTGAGGCACAGACCGTCACCACCTCAGACGGTCAGGTGTTTTCCTTCACCGTTGACGCGCATCGCAAACACTGCCTGATGAACGGTCTGGATGACATCGGCCTGACGCTGGAAAAAGCCTCGGCGATTGACAGCTTTGAAGCCAAGAACGCCACACTGCGTCCTTGGGCCTGATTAAACTATAACCACAAGATCTTGGGCCGCCCGATTGGAAACAATCTGGGCGGCCTTTTTCTGACCCCAAGTTTGATGCATTCCAGCGACACCCCCTCCCTGAAATTGCCTTACTCTTTGCCCATTTTCACGAAGCGATTGCGGGATTCGTCGAAAGAAGGCACAAATTGGGCAAGATTGAGGCAATCCGCCACAAAGTGCGGGACAATACCGGGACAAGAGGTTGGCATAGCACCGGCCTCGATCGGGTTGAGGGTAGCAAGGCAGTGGTTTCGCAACTGACAGGCGCGCTGATGCGTGCAGTGCTAGTAATGGTCTTGGTGGCGACGCCATCCATGCTGCTTTTGGACGTCACTGCAGACGCCAAGCAGATGGTGGCGCTTGTGGCGCTGTTTTTGGGCGTTTTGACCTTTGTCGAATACAACTCCACTTACCCCAGCCTTGTCGAATTCCGGGACGCGCCGCCGTTCAACCGCATTCGCTTTCTGATGCTGTTTGCGACCGTTTTCTTCATCGCGACCATCGAACGCGGCAAGCTGGCCCCCTCGGCCCTGACCGATTTTACAACGGCCGTTGGCACGCTGATCGGCGTGTCGATGGATTTTCCCTATAGCCCGGTGCGGCTGGCAACGCTGATGATGGCCGACGGGGCCTCGGCCGAACAGGTGTCGCATGTGCGCACGGCGGCGGGGATGGCCTATCTGATATCGCTGATTTCCCTGTCGGTTTTTGTGGTCGCGCTCAAATCTGGCAACTGGCCGTCGCGTGGGCGGGCCTTTAACGTCTGGGTCAATCTGCCGACCTTTGATCCGACCACGGGGGGCGACGTCGTGGCGCGCTTGCAGCGTGATGCAAGGGTGAACATCGCGCTGGGCTTCCTTTTGCCCTTCCTGATCCCCGCCGTTGTGATGATTTCTTCAAGCGGGTTTGAGCCTTTGGCGCTGACCTCGTCGCAAACTCTGATCTGGACGATGACGGCATGGGCCTTTTTACCTGCAAGCCTTTTCATGCGTGGTATCGCCATGGGGCGGGTCGCCGACATGATTCTGGCGCGCCGCAACGCCAACCGCGCGCAGCAAGTCGCGCGCGACGGCTTGGCTACGGCCTGATTTTCGCCTGCTGTTGGGTTGGGATGGCACAGGCCGACAGCCTGCGGATTGCAACCTATAATGCCGATCTTTCGGCCTCTGGTCCGGGGCTCTTGCTGCAGGATCTAAGGAAAGACGACATGCCGCCGCAGCGCGCGGCGGCTGTGCAGGCGATTGCAGAGTTGAATGCCGATGTGATCGTTCTGACCGGGATCGACTATGATCTAAAGGCCGAGTCCTTGGCCGAGCTCGCGGCCAAACTGACGGCGGAGGGCGCGCCCTATCCGCATCTTTTGGCGCTGCGCCCCAATACCGGGGTGCCGACAGGGCGCGATTTGGATGGCAACGGCCGATTGGGCGAGCCGCGCGATGCCCAAGGCTGGGGCCGCTTTCCCGGCGAGGGGGGCATGGCCGTTCTATCGCGGCTGCCGCTAGGCACGGATGGGCGGGATTTTTCGGATTTTCTTTGGGCGGACCTGCCGGGCAATCTGATGCCCGATGCTGATCCTGCCCGCGACATCCAGCGCCTGCACAGCACGGGCGCGTTTGAAATTCCGGTGCGGCTGCCCGATGGCAAGACGCTGCGGCTTTTGACCTTTTATGCCAGCCCCCCGGTTTTTGATGGTCCCGAGGACCGCAATGGCCGCCGCAACCATGACGAGGCCGCATTCTGGCTGCATCTTTTGGCCGGCGATTTGCCCTATGATCCGCCAGCGCCGCCCTTTGTTCTGTTGGGCCAGACCAGCCTTGATCCCGCCGATGGCGAGGGGCGGCCGGCCGCTTTGCGGGCGCTATTGGCCCATCCCGCCCTGCAAGACCCCCATCCACGCGGTGCGGCGGGGCGGGTTGACCCCGGCCATAAGGGCGATCCGGCGCTGGATACTGCGCTTTATGAGCGCTTGGGCGGATTGCGGGTTGAGGTGATCTTGCCCTCGGCTGATCTGACGGTGCAGGGGGCTGGGGTGATTTGGCCCGCTGCAACCGACACCTTTACCCCCACCCTTGTCACCGCTTCCCGCCATCGCCCGCTTTGGGTTGATATCGCCCTGCCTTAGGCCTTGCCCGCTTGACCCCGCGCGGCCCTTTGGCTACGCCAACGGCGACCCATTTTGCAGGAGCGCCCGATGGCCAATCCCTCTCTTCTTATCCTTGCTGGTGACGGCATCGGCCCCGAAGTCATGGCCGAAGTCAAAAAGATCATCGGCTGGATGGGCGCCAAGCGCGGCGTTCAGTTCGACGTCAGCGAAGATCTGGTCGGCGGCTGCGCCTATGACAAGCACGGCACGCCGCTGCATGATGACACCATGGCCAAAGCACAGGCGGCTGACGCCGTGCTTTTGGGGGCTGTTGGCGGCCCGAAATATGACGTTCTGGATTTCTCGGTAAAGCCCGAACGCGGCCTGCTGCGCCTGCGCAAGGAAATGGACCTGTTTTCGAACCTGCGCCCGGCCCAGTGCTTTGATGCGCTCGCCGATTTCTCGTCGCTGAAAAAAGACGTCGTGGCGGGTCTGGACATCGTCATCGTGCGCGAACTGACGTCGGGCGTCTATTTTGGCGAACCGCGCGGTATCTTCAAAGAAGGCAACGAGCGCGTCGGCATCAACACCCAGCGCTATACCGAATCCGAAATCGCGCGCGTGGCCCGCTCGGCTTTCGAACTTGCGCGTAAGCGCAACAACAAGGTCTGCTCGATGGAGAAGGCCAACGTCATGGAATCGGGCATTCTGTGGCGCGAAGTGGTGCAAGAAGTGCACGACAAGGAATACCCCGATGTGCAGCTGACCCACATGTACGCCGACAATGGCGCGATGCAGCTGTGCCGTTGGCCCAAGCAGTTTGATGTGATCGTCACCGACAACCTGTTTGGCGATGTGCTGTCGGATATGGCGGCGATGCTGACCGGCTCGCTTGGCATGTTGCCCTCGGCCTCGCTTGGCAGCCCGATGGCCAATGGCCGCCCGAAAGCCCTGTACGAGCCTGTCCACGGTTCGGCCCCTGATATCGCGGGTCAGGGTAAGGCAAACCCGATTGCCTGCATCCTGTCCTTCGCTATGGCGCTGCGCTATTCCTTTGACATGGGCGACGAGGCAACCCGCGTCGAAAAGGCCGTGGAAAAGGTGCTGGCCGATGGCGTGCGCACCGCGGATCTGATGGGCCCCGAAGGTGGTACCCCGGTGTCGACCTCGGCGATGGGCGATGCCATCATCGCCGCGCTGGACGCTAGCCTCTGATATCTTCGGCCCCCCCACGCGGGGGCCGATTTCTTTTGCGGGGCGTCATGCCATGGCCCATACCCATCTGCGCGGCGCGTCCTTTGGTTTGGCGGCGATGGGGCTTTACTGCCTCTATGACGTAACCATCAAATACCTTGGTCCGATCTACAGCCCGATGCAGATTTTGTTTTGTGCCGGGTTGGTGTTTGTGCCGCTGATCCTTGTGCAGATGCGCGTTGTGCCACAGGGCGGGCTGCGGCCGGTCTTGCCGGGCTGGACCGTGCTGCGGGTGGTTATCAGTTTGCTGAATGCCACCATCGGCGCCTATGCCTTTTCGGTGCTGCCCTTGGCGCAATGCTATGCCGTCTTCTTTCTGATGCCGCTGATGATCGCAGCCCTTGCCGTGCCTATGCTGGGTGAACCGATGGACATGGCCCGCAGTCTGGCGATTGTGGCGGGGTTTTGCGGTGTGTTGATCGCGCTGCAACCCGTATCAGGCACGGTCTTTGGTCTTGGCCATCTGGCGGCATTTGTCGCCGCTGCTTTGGGCGCGGTGAACTATGTCATCTTGCGCAAGACCGGGGCTGTGGAATCACCGGGTGTCTTGATGCTTTATCCTGCCGCGGCGCAGCTTATGGCCCTTGGTTTGGCGATGCCCATGGTTTGGGTTGCGATGCCGTTGCAGGATTGGGTTCTGACCACCCTGATGGGGGCCGAACTGTTTGCCGGTGGCCTTTTTATCATTGCCGCCTATCGCAATGCGCCCGCCATCGTTGTGGCGCCGATGCAATATTCGCAAATCCTTTGGGCGGCAATTCTGGGCACATTGCTGTTTGACGAGGCGCTGACCCTGCCCTTGATCGCCGGGCTGGCGCTGATCATCGCGGCGGGGCTGTTCATTCTTGCCTATCAGCCCAAGACCGCCCGCGCCCAGACTTGACCGCCGGGGCTTTCTGCAAGAAGACAGCGCTAACATCGGCCGGATCTGGCCGCGAAGGAACACCTCATGGGACCGAACCTGAAAGGCGCGCTTGTGGCGCTTGTCGCCTTTGGCATTTACGCCACGCATGACGTGGTGATCAAAGTGCTGGGCGCGTATTATTCGCCGTTTCAGATCCTGTTCTTTTCAGCCCTTTTGGGCTTTCCCTTGGTCACGATCATGCTGTTGTCGGACCGCACCGACGGCAATCTGATCGCGCGCCACCCGTGGTGGTCGTTGACCCGTGCGTTGACCACGGTGACGACGGGGGCTGCGGCCTTTTATGCCTTTTCGGTGCTGCCCTTGGCGCAGACCTATGCGATTTTCTTCGCGATGCCGTTGCTTATCACGGTTCTGTCGATCCCGATGCTGGGCGAACATGTGGGTATCCGCCGCGGCCTTGCGGTGCTGGTGGGTCTGATCGGTGTGATGATCGTTTTGCGTCCCGGTCAGGCCGAAATGCAACTGGGCCATCTGGTCGGGCTTTGTGCAGCCTTCAGCGGGGCATTGAACTCGGTCATCGTGCGCAAGATTGGCACGGCGGAACGGTCGGCGGTGCTGATGCTTTACCCGATGATCGCGACGGTCATCCTGATGGGGGCGATCTTGCCCTTTGTCTATCGCCCCATGCCGGTGGAGCATCTGGCACTGGCGGGCGTGATCGCAGGGCTGGCCTTTGTCGCGGCCATGCTGACCATCGCGGCCTATCGCACGGCGCCTGCGGTCATCGTGGCGCCGATGCAATATTCGCAGATCATCTGGGCCGCGATTTACGGCACGCTGTTCTTCAACGAAAGCATCGACAGCTGGACCATGATCGGCACCGCCGTCATCATCGCATCGGGCGTGTATATCGTGCTGCGGGAAGGCACGCCGAAAGTGTCGAAAAACAGCCCGGTGCTCTCGAACAAGTCGCGCGCTGAAACCGGGCTGATGCCGCGGATCAGCCTTCTGCTGCGCCGCAGTTCAGAATGACCGGGAATCCGCTTGCCAATCCCAGCGGAACGGTTTAACCCGCGCCTCACGGTCGGAGCGTAGCGCAGTCTGGTAGCGCACCTGCTTCGGGAGCAGGGGGTCGGAGGTTCGAATCCTCTCGCTCCGACCAAATTACCCCCATCACTTGCTTCCTTTCAGCGCAGCTTTGTCGGCGCGCCCAAAGGCATGGCCTGAGCATAGTTTTCCTGCATGAAGCGGATGAAGTTGTCGCGGAATTGCCGAGTATGGGCATGGGCCAGCGCATCGGCGCGCTCGATGTCGCGGGCGCGGATTGCTTCCAGCATCGCAACGTGATCGTCGGTCAAAAGATGGCCATCGTGTGTGCGCTCGAGATAATCGAAGTGCAGATGCAACATGCGGCGGCCCTGATCCAGCAGACGCTCGTAAAATCCGGCCAGATAGGGGTTTCGGCCCGCCTCGGCGATGGCCATGTGAAACATCTTGTTGGCCTCTGACATGGCCAGATGATTGCCGCCATGGGTTGCCTGCACAAAGACCTCTTGGGCTTTGGCGATACGGATCAGATCGGCTTCGGTGCGCAGTTCGGCGGCCAGTCGGGTGTTCATGCGCTGGGCAATGTCCAATGCCTCGACATATTTCGGGAAGCTTTGCACATCGATTGGCGCGACGATGGTCGAACGGTTGGCAAGCGTCACCACCAGCCCATCACCTGCCAGCCGGATAAACGCCTCGCGCACGGGCGAGCGCGACATGCCGAATCGCTCGGCAAAGGTGGTTTCGTCCAAAAGCTGACCGGGGGCGAGCGCCAGCGACAGGATCTCATCGCGCAGCGTTTCGTAGGCAAAGCGTGCGCCCGTGCCCTTGGTGCGTTTGACGTCGCTTTCCATGTCCATCTTTCACGCCCCCGGATGCTTTGCTGCATGGTTAGCGATTGCGGTGCAGCGTGTCGACACGGAACATTCTTCAATTGACTTGTCGGCACTGTGTCGGCAAGATTGCCGCAAATCCATTGCCGTCTGACTCTGCCCGCTGCGGCCCGATCTGAAAGGTCTTCCCATGCTGAAACTGCAAGGCGTAATGCCCGCGCTTGTCACCCCCTATGACGCCAAGGGCGCGATTGATTTCGTTGCTTTTGAAAAACACCTGACCGCGCTGCGTGCGGCCGGGGTGTCGGGCTGGGTGCCCTGCGGGTCTTCGGGCGAATATAACCTGATGTCGGATGATGAGCGGGATCAGGTTCTGCAATTCGTCAAGAATTTCGCCAAACCCGGCGAGATTCTGATCGCTGGCACCAACGCGCCCTCGACCGCTGGCGTGATTGCCAACACGCTGCGCGCCAAGGCGATGGGCTATGATGCTGTTCTGCTGGCCGTGCCGTTCTATACCAAGCCGACGCAGGCCGAGATCATTGCACATTTCAATGCCGTGATCGCCGCGACCGATATGAACATCGTTCTGTACTCGTATCCCGGCAAGGATGGCGTGGAGATTGAATATGAGGCGCTGGATGCGCTGGCAGACAATCCGCGCATCATCGGCATCAAGGAATCCTCGGGCGTCATGCAGCGCGCCATCGGTATTTCCACCCGTTACGCGGGCCGGATTCAGTTGGTGTCGGGCTCTGATGACATCGCATGGGATTTCATGCACTGGGGCGCTGACAGCTGGATCTGTGGCCCGGCCAACTGCATGGCCAAACCGGTTTGCGAAATGGATGCCGCCTTCCGCAAGGGCGACCATGCCCGTGCCAAGGACATCATGACCGCAATCTGGCCCGCGATGAACGTGCTGGAATCCGGCAAGTTCGTGCAAAAGCTGAAGTTCGGCTGCGAGCTGCAGGGCAATCCGGTTGGCGAATGCCGCATGCCGTTTGGCCCGCTGACCGACGCTGAAAAGGCAGAGTTTGCGGCGGCGATGCAGCCCATCATCAACTGGAAGTAAGTCCATGGTCACGGTTGTTGTCGGCGCAGGAATCATCGGCACCGCAATTGCCCATGACCTGCAAAAACGCGGTCGCCAAGCCGTCTTGGTTGACCGCAAGGCCCCCGGCATGGGGGCCTCATTCGGAAATATGGCGTCGATCGCCGTCACTGAATTCATGCCCGCCTCGCGGCCGCAGGTCTGGAAACAGATCCCCGGTTGGATGCTGGATCCCGAAGGCCCCGTGCGGGTGCGGCCCGGTTACATGCCGCGCCTTGTGCCGTGGTTTCTACGCTTTATTGCCGCCGCCCGCCCATCAAAACTGCGGGCGCTAGAGGCGCAGGGCGCGGCGCTTTGTGCCCGGTCCTTGGATGACACGCTGGCACTTTTGGCCGAAACCGGTTTGTCGGACCAGATCAGCGCCGAGGGCTGCCTTTCGCTGTACACCGACGAGGCGGAATATCGCGCTGACCGCGACCATATCGAGATTCTGGAACGTTTCGGATTTGCCCATACCCGGCTGACAGGTGATCAGGCGCGCGAGTTGGAGCCGGAACTGTCGAAGACAATCGGTCTGGCGGTGCTGTTCCCGCAGAACCGTTCGATGAAGGACCCCTACAAGCTAGTGCTGGCGCTGGCAGAACGGTTCACGGCCATGGGTGGCCGGATCGAACGTGGTGAAGTCGTGGGCTTTACCCGCGGTGATGCCATCCGCGAGGTGGTGTTGAAAGACGGTCGCCGTCTGCCCGCTGATGAGGTGGTGGTGGCGGCTGGCGCGTTTTCGCATCAGTTGTCCAAGCTGTTGGGCGAACCGATCCCGCTGGAAACGGAACGCGGCTATCATACCCAGATCATGTCGCCCGGCATTTCGATGCGCCATTCGATCATCTGGCCTGCCCGCGCCTTCATGGTGACGCCCACCGCTGGCGGGATTCGCGTGGGGGGCACAGTGGAAATGGCGGGGCTAGAGGCCGCGCCTGACTATCGCCGCGCCAAGGTCACAGTGAAACGGGCGATGACTGCTCTGCCAAACCTGAAGGCGGACAACACCAGCGAATGGATGGGCCATCGTCCGGCGCTGCCCGATACGGTGCCGATTTTGTCGGCCAGCGCCAAAACGCGCGGGGTTTACTATGCCACGGGACACGGCCACCTTGGCCTGACCTATGCCGCCACCACCGCGCGGCTGATGGGGGAACTGGTGACCGGGGCCAAGCCTTCGGTCGATCTGCACCCCTACCGGGTCAACAGGTTTTAAGGAGCAGAAAATGACGCAAAAAGTATGTCTCGTCACCGGCGGCGGCCGTGGCATTGGCGGCGCGGTTGCCCGCGAAATGGCGACGCGGGGCTATAAGGTCGCCCTGATGTCGCCTTCGGAAAGCTGTGAGACGCTGGCCGCCGAACTGGGTGGGGTTGCCCGCCGTGGCGTGGCGCAGTCCGACGCGGACCTGAAGGGCATCGTGGACACAGCGATGCAGGCCTATGGCCGCATTGATGCCGTGCTGAACCACACCGGCCATCCGCCCAAGGGCGACCTTCTGGCGATCACCGATGAAAATTGGGATCTGGCCAATGACATGATCATCAAGTCCGTCGTCCGCATGGCGCGTCTTGTGACGCCGATCATGCAGGCCCAAGGCGGCGGGTCCATCGTCAACATCACCACCTATGCCGCTTTTGAGCCCTCGCTCTGGTTTCCCGCCTCTTGCGTCTATCGCGCAGGCGTATCGGCGTTTGCGAAGCTGTACGCCGACCGCTACGGGCCGGAAAACATCCGCATGAACTGCCTGATGCCGGGCTTCACCGACAGCTTGGATGTTGCGAAATACGGCGAGTTGGCGGCGTTGAAGCGCATCGGCCGGGTGGAAGAACAGGCCAAGGCGGCGGCTTTCCTGCTCACCGACGACAGCTCTTACGTGACTGGCCAAAGCCTGCGGGTGGATGGCGGCGTGACCAAACACATCTGAGGCACCACTATGCGCTGGAACCGGACCATCCAAACTGTCGATGTACACTGTGCGGGTGAAATTGGCCGCGTGATCACCGGGGGGGTCTTGAACATCCCCGGTGCGACCATGGCCGACAAGCTGCAGCACCTGAACAGCGGCAATGACGACCTGCGCCGCTGGCTGTGTTCAGAGCCACGTTCCGGACCGGCAGGGTCGTTCTGCCTGCTGGTTCCAGCCTGTGATCCGCAAGCCGATGTCGGGCTTATCATTCTGCAACCCGATCAGGCGCATGCCATGTCCGGCTCCAACGCCATGTGCGCGACGACGGCGCTGTTGGAAACCGGCATGATCCCGATGGTGGAGCCGGTCAGCGTGGTGACCTTTGACACGGCGGCGGGGTTGGTGAAGGCCACCGCCTCCTGTCAGGGTGGCAAGGTGGTGAAGGTGACGCTGGACATGCCCCCATCGTTCGTGGTGGCCAAGGATGCCGTGATCGACACGCCCGAATGGGGAGCGATCCGCTATGATCTGTGCTTTGGTGGCATTTTCTATGCACTGATCGACGCGGATCAGATTGGTGTGAAAATCGCGCCGGAAAATGCACGGGAATTGGCGATGACCGGGGTTGATCTGCGCGCCCGCATCGCGGCCCAAGAACCGGCGCTGCACCCGACGACCCCGGCGCTGAATGGCGTCTCTTATGTGATGTTCCGGTCCGAGGAACCCGACGGCGCCCTGCGGACCTGCACGACGCTGCGGCCGGGTCGGGCGGATCGCTCGCCCTGTGGCACCGGGTCGAATTCGAACATGGCGGCATGGGCCGCACGGGGCCGGGTGAAGCCCGGCGATGTGGTGGTGTCGCGTTCCATCATCGGCGGTGAGTTCCAGACCGAGTTTGTCGCCGAAACCAAGATCGGCCCTTATGCCGCAACGCAGAACCGGGTTTCCGGTCAGGCTTGGATCTATGGCATCAGCCAGATCGGGCTGGACCCGACGGACCCCTTCCCGCAGGGATTCACCCTTTCTGACACATGGGGCAGCTAATGACCCTGCAAAACCAAACCATCCTCGTGACCGGGGCAACCGGGGCGATTGGGCAGGCGATCTGCGCCAGCCTTGCTGCTGAAGGCGCCCGCGTGGTGATTCACTATGGCCGTAATCGGGCTGCGGCACAGGCTTTGCTGGAAGCGATTGGCGGTAAGGGCACCTGTTTGTCGGCTGACCTGTCCGATCCTTCGGCGGCCACTGCGCTCTTTGATGCCGCGGTAACGGCCGAGGGGAAGATCACCGGACTCGTGAACAATGCAGGTATCCGCACCGAGATGCCTGTGACCGCTGATCTGACCGATTGGCAGGCCACCTGGGACCGCGAAATGCGGGTAAATTTCCTGTCGGCCGTGGATCTGACCCGCGCGGCCATCCTGCACTTTCGCGCGCAGGGTGGCGGGCGCATCGTCAATATGGCGTCCCGTGCCGGGCAGCGCGGCTATGCCTCAAACGCGATGGCCTATGGGGCCTCCAAGGCCGCGCTTATCAATCTGACAAAATCGGTGGCCCAGTCGCACGGCGCCGAAGGCATCACTGCCGTCGCCCTTGCCCCTGGCTGGGTGCGGACCGAAATGGCCGAGGCTTTCATCGCCCAGCACGGCGAGGCCGCCGCGCTGAATGGGATTCCGATTGGCCGCATGGCCACCCCGAATGAGGTGGGTGAACTGGCGGCATTCCTTTTCCGCCCCACACAGGCCTCGCTCAACGGTGCGGTTCTGGATGTGAATGGCGGCAGCTATCTGCGCTAAGGAGTTATCATGCGCTTTCAAGACAAGACCGTCATCGTCACCGGCGCCGCAGGTGGTATCGGCACGGCCATTGCCCAACGTTTTGCCAGCGAAGGCGCTCGGGTCATTGTCACGGATGTGAATGCCGACGGGGTTGAGGCAACCGCCGCGGCGATCCGCGCCACCGGCGGCCGCGCCCGTGGTTTTGCGTCCGATATTTCCAAGGCAGAGGGCTGCAAGGCTGTCATCGCCGACGCTATGGCCCACGAAGGCCGGATTGATGTGTTGTGCAACAATGCCGGGATCAACCGTCGTGGCCCGCTTTTGTCGCTGACGGCTGAAGATTGGGATTTGTCTTTCGCGGTCAACATTGACGCGATGTTCCACCTGTGTCATGCCGCGCTGCCGCATATGATCGCTCAGGGTGGCGCTGCAATTGTGAACACCGCCTCGCAATGGGGGCTTTACCCTGCGCCGAACCATATTGCCTATAACGTGACCAAGGCTGCTGTTGCCAGCTTTACCCAGAACCTTGCCCGCGATTACGCGCCGCAAAAGATCCGCGTCAACGCGGTCTGCCCCGGCGAGATTCACACCCCGATGCTAGAGGCTGGCGTGAAACGGTCGGGCCGCACGATTGCGGATCTGGACAAACTTGTGCCCTATGGGCGCATCGGCAAGCCCGAGGAAGTGGCGGCGCTGGTGGCCTTTCTTGCCTCGGATGAAGCTGCGTTCATGTGCGGGTCTTTGGTGGAAATCACCGGCGCGCAGGCGGTGGCATAAATCGTCTCCGGTCGTCTTTGAAACAGGTCGTATCGAAAAACGCGTTCTTGCCGGTGCGAGTGGCAGCGTTTTTCGATACGGTTAACGCCTGACACGATTAAGGAACGAACATGCGGCTTGGGTTTATCGGCACTGGAGTGATCACCGCGCATATCGTGCGGGGGTTGAAAGGGTCAGAGCTTGCCGATTGGCAGGTCATCCTGTCGCCGCGCAACGAGGCGATTGCCGCCGAATTGGCAGGCCTGCCCGGCGTCTCGGTGGCGGCCGACAATCAGGCCGTGATCGACGGCGCTGACGCTGTGGTTCTGGCGGTGCGCCCGCAGGTGGCCGCCGAGGTTATAAGGCCACTGCGCTTTGATCCTGCGCGCCCTGTCATCAGTCTGATCGCGGCAACCTCGTTGGAGGATCTTGGCACATGGACGGGTGCGCGCGAAATCTGCCGTGCCATTCCCTTGCCTTCGGTTGAGGCCCGCACCTGCGTGACCCCCGTCTTCCCGCCCAATCCGTTGGCAATGCAGGTGTTCGACGCCTTGGGTCAGGCGCTGGCCGTTCAAGATCTGTCCGCCTTTGACGCCTATGCCACCGGCAGCGCGGTGATGGCGACGTGGTTTGGTATGGCCGAAACTGCGGCGGGTTGGATGGTGGATAACGGTATTCCGCCGGCTGATGCGGAAACCTACATGCGTGGCCTGTTTGCCGATCTGGGCGTGACGGTGCGCGACAAGACCCGCAGCCTTGAGACATTGCGCCACGACCACGCCACCAAAGGTGGCTTGAACGAACAGATCTGGCGGGTGTTTGGCGAAAAAGACGGTCCGCAGGCCCTGCAGGCTGGGATGTCTTCGGTCATGGCGCGGATCAGCGGCCCGAAATGAAAAAGCCCGGCAGAACTGCCGGGCCTTTCCAAAATTTGATCTCAGATCACAGATCAGCCGGCAATTCGCGCACGGCCCCTTTGTCGGCCGAGGTGGCCAGCATCGCATAGGCCTTCAGCGCCGTCGAAACCTTGCGCGGACGTGCCTTTTCCGGCTTCCAGCCCTTGGCGTCTTGTTCAGCCCGGCGCTTGGCCAGATCGTCATCGCTGACCCGCAGGCTGATGGTGCGGCCCGGAATGTCGATGTCGATCATGTCGCCTTCGCGCACCAGACCAATCGCGCCGCCTGCCGCCGCCTCAGGGCTGGCATGACCGATGGAAAGGCCCGAGGTGCCGCCCGAGAAGCGGCCATCCGTCAACAGCGCGCAGGCTTTGCCCAGACCTTTCGATTTCAGGTAACTGGTCGGATACAGCATTTCCTGCATCCCCGGCCCGCCTTTCGGCCCTTCATAACGGATCACCACCACATCGCCGGCCACGATCTTGTTTGACAAGATCGCCTCGACCGCAGCGTTCTGGCTTTCAAACACACGGGCCGGACCCGAGAACACAAAGATCGACTCGTCGACGCCGGCGGTTTTCACGATGCAGCCATTCAGCGCGATATTGCCCTTCAAGACCGCAAGCCCGCCCTCTTTCGAGAAAGCATGTTCGGCGGAACGGATCACACCATTCTGCCGATCAAGGTCCAGCTCGGCATAGCGCTTGGATTGACTGAAGGCGGTGGCGCTGCGCACATTGCCGGGGGCTGCCTTGAAGAACTGGCGCACGTTTTCGTGGTTGGTGCGGCTGATGTCCCAATGATCCAGTGCGGCACCCATGCTGGGGGCATGCACCGTCACACAGTCGCGGTTCAGAAGGCCTGCATTGTCCAGCTGGCCAAGGATCGCCATGATCCCGCCCGCGCGGTGGACGTCCTCCATATGCACATCCTGCTTGGCCGGGGCCACCTTGCACAGGCAGGGGACGCGGCGCGAAAGCTGGTCAATGTCATCTTGATCAAAGTCGATCCCGCCTTCATGCGCGGCGGCCAGAATATGCAAGATGGTGTTGGTCGATCCGCCCATGGCAATATCCAGCGCCATGGCGTTTTCAAAGGCCGCCTTGTTGGCGACATTGCGCGGCAGGATGCTGTCATCGTTCTGGTCATAATAGCGCTTGGCCAGATCGACGATCAGATGCCCCGCTTCGACAAACAGGCGCTGACGATCAGAATGGGTGGCAAGGGTCGATCCGTTGCCGGGCAGCGACAGGCCCAAGGCCTCGGTCAGGCAGTTCATCGAGTTGGCGGTGAACATCCCCGAGCAAGAGCCGCAGGTCGGGCACGAGGCCTTTTCGATCGCCTCCACCTCTTCGTCGGTGTATTTTTCATCGGCGGCGGAAACCATGGCATCCACCAGATCCAGCGCCAGCTCTTTGCCCTTAATGATCGCCTTGCCGGCTTCCATCGGCCCGCCCGAGACGAAAACCACCGGAATGTTCAGCCGCATGGCGGCCATCAGCATGCCGGGGGTGATCTTGTCACAGTTGGAAATGCAGACCATGGCGTCGGCGCAATGGGCGTTGACCATGTATTCCACAGAGTCGGCAATGATCTCACGCGACGGGAGCGAATAGAGCATCCCGTCATGGCCCATCGCGATACCGTCATCGACAGCGATGGTGTTGAACTCTTTCGCAACGCCGCCAGCCGCCTCGACCTCGCGCGCAACCATCTGGCCGAGGTCTTTCAGGTGAACGTGGCCGGGCACGAATTGGGTGAAGCTGTTGACGATGGCGATGATCGGCTTGCCGAAATCACCGTCCTTCATGCCGGTGGCGCGCCAAAGGCCACGGGCACCGGCCATATTGCGGCCATGGGTGGTGGTGCGGGAACGATAGGCGGGCATGGGAATTCCTCCGGCTTTTGTAAGGCATGAAGTGGCACTCAAGGGCCGATGGGTCAAGGGCAAGCGTTCGAATAAGCGGTTCAAATCACCGCTTGCCACAACTCGATAAACACCTGTGTCTCGTCGCCGGCTTCGGCCCAGACGGTGCCGAACAGAACCGCATCCGATAGCCAGCCGTGCGGGCCTGCCGGGGCCTCTATCACCGCGCGGGTGCGGCCTTGATAACTGCCATCGGGCATCGGCTGCATGCGGCCTGCGTTGGTTATCATCAGGGGCGTGCCATCGGTCAGCCGCAGGCAATAGCGGGCCTCGATGTCATAGGCCCCATCGGGGCGGCGCAGCGCAAAATCCGCCCCACCGGGCAGAACATCGCCCGCCCAGCCATCGCCCAGAACGCGGCCGCCGAGGATCGGGAACATCGCCCGAACCGTGCCTTGCGCGGTTTCGAACTCCAACGCCGCGCCCAAATCGGCACGGATGGCGCAGATATGGCGCAGCGCAGGTTTCCCGGGGTTGGTGCGCGCGCCCAAGGTGATCGCGCCGGGGCTTGTCGCAGTCATCGCTTTCTCCCTATGGTCAGAGCAATGGTGCCGGGGAACCGGCGCAAAACGCAAGAGGGCGAAGATGATCCTGATCGCAGGCGGCGGCATCGCGGGGTTGGTGATGGGGCTGACGGCGCATCAACTGGGGCTGCCCTTCCGGGTGTTTGAACGCGTGGCCGAACCGCGCCCTTTGGGTGTGGGCATCAACCTGCAACCAAACTCGGTCCGGGAATTGTTCGATCTGGGGTTGGAGGCCGAGTTGGAGGCCATCGGCGTGCGTACCCGTCAATATGGGTTTTATTCCAAAACTGGCCGCGAGATTTGGGTGGAGCCGCGGGGTCTTCATGCGGGCTATCACTGGCCGCAATATTCCATCCATCGCGGGCAATTCCAGATGATGCTGTTGCGCGTGCTGCGCGAACGGGCCGGTGCGGAAAGTGTTGTCACAGGCGCAGGCGTTGTGGGCTATGAAACCTCTGACAGCGGGGCAAGCCTGATCCTGACGGATGGCAGCCGCGTTGCGGGCGATGTGGTGATTGCCGCCGATGGCATCCATTCCGCCCTGCGCAAGCAAATGGTTCCGGGCGAGGGTGATCCGATCTGGAACGGCGCGATCATGTGGCGTGGCACCACTCAGGCCCGGCATTTTCTGGGTGGCAATGCCATGGCGCTGGCGGGGCATGACAGCCAGCGTTTCGTCGCCTATCCGATTTCCAATGAAGATCCGGAAACCGGTCTGGCCGAGATCAACTGGATTGCCGAGCTGCGTGTTGACCCTGCGCGTGCGCTGTCGAAAGGCGATTGGAACCGCCCCGCCGACAAGGCGGATTTTCTGCCCGCCTTTGAGGATTGGGTGTTTGACTGGATCGACTGCCCCGCGATGATCCGTGCCTCCGGCACGGTCTATGAATACCCGATGGTGGACCGCGAACCCCTGTCCAGTTGGACCGATGGTGCGGTGACGCTGATCGGTGATGCCGCCCATGCCACCTATCCTGTGGGGTCAAATGGGGCGTCTTTGGCGATCATCGACGCCCGCAAATTGGGGGCGGCATTCCGCGCCCATGGGGTGAACCGGGCCGCCCTTATGGCCTATGAGGCTGAGATGCGCCCCCGCGCCGAAGCCGTGTTGCGGGCCAATCGCGGCAAGGGGCCGGATGCGGTGATGCAGATGGTCGAAGATCGTTCCGGCGGGGTTTATGACGATATCGAAACCGTCATCCCCCGCGCTGAACTTGCCGCGCACGCCGAGAAATACAAGCGGCTGTCGGGGTTTTCGGTAGAGATCCTGAACGCCCAACCCCCGATCCTTGGTGCAGGCTGATGGGGTGGCGCGTGGGGGTTTTCCACCCCCGCGCGGGTTTCACGGAAACCCGCTTCCCCCGGAGGATATTTGCGCCAAGATAAAGGCTTAGCGCTGTGACCAGATGGCCGCGATATAGCTTGCCGTCATCAGGTCGAGATGCGCCCCGCCGCCATTTTTGGCGATGGTGATCTCATCATCTGAACGGCGGGTGTAAAGGGCAGGATCGTCGTAGAAGTCCGCGATGATGCTGCTCTCGGTGATGGCCCCCGAGGCCAGTGGTTTCATCAACTCGCCGATGTGATGGATCGTGGTTTCGCGGCTGTCGACAAAGAGGCGCGCGCGCGCCATGGCGGTATCGTCCATCTCGCGCATGTCGGGGCGATAGGCGCCAATGAGGTCGATGTGCTGGCCGGGTTGCAGCCAGTCGCCCTTGATCAGGGGTTCGGTCGCCATGGTGGCGGAGCAGATGATGTCAGCCCCTTTGACGGCGGTTTCGAGATCATCGGCCACTGGCAGACCCATCGCCTCGGCTCCGGCGCGGCTGCGGTTCCACACGGTGAATTTGGCATCCGGGATGATCGACGAATAGGCATCCACCATCGACCGCGCCACGGCCCCGGCGCCGACCAGCAGGATGTTCTTGGCGTCCTTGCGGGCAAGTCGGCGGGCCGACAGCAGGCTGTCGCCAGCAGTTTTCCATTTGGTCACCAGATGGAAATCCACCAGATGCGTCAATTCACCGGTGATATCATCAAACAACGTGACGACACCGTGGATCGACGGCAACCCGCGCGCAGCATTGCCGGGCACCACGGTGGCGGCCTTGACGAGCGCGCCCAAGCCATCAATCCACGTCGCGCGGTCCAGAATGGTGTCTTGCCCACGATAGACGAACAGATCCTTGATGTCGGGCTTTGGCAGGCGGTGGCCTGCCTCAAACGCATCCAGAAGCCCCGCCCAGCTGAGCAGGCTTTCCGCCTCGTTCGGCACGATCTGCATGGTCATATCCCCGCCTCTTCTTTGCTCAAAAGCCCTTCGGCCACCAATCGCGCCGCCCAGCCTTGCCAGCTTTCAAACTGATGGGTTCGCCAACCGCGCCGGGCCGCCGCTACGATGTTGTCGGCGCGGTCATCGGTAAAGAGCAGGCTTTCCGGGGGCAAGCCGCAATCCGCCTCGACCATTTCATAAATCCTAGGGTCGGGCTTGATGACCCCCATCCGGCCCGACACATAAAGCCGGTCAAAGTCGGTCAGGAAATCCATTTTCGGCAGGGCCTCCTCGAAGGAGTATTTGCCGAAATTCGTCAGGGCAAAGACCGGAATGCCCTTGGCCCGAAGCGCGCGTTGCAAGGCGATGGAGCCTTCGATCCGGGGTGAGGCAAGTTCGATCCAGCGATCATACCAAAGGCGGACCTCGGCGGACCATTCCGGTGTGCGATCTGCCCAGCCGTAGATGGTTTCTTTGAACAACCCGCCGGCATCGACGAGATCGTTCATGTGGTGCAGGTCCACGGCGGCAAACAGGGCCTTGCGCCGGTCCTCGCCGATCACCCGGTCATAGAAGGCCTCTGGTTGCCAGCGGGTCAGCACATTGCCGATGTCAAAGATCACCGCTTGGGGCTGCGACATCTTCCACTTTCCTTCTGACCGTTTCTCGCCAGAGCGTATAAAGACCCGCCCCGCAGATGAGCGCAATCCCCGCCCACGCGGTGTGGTCGGGCCATGTGCCAAAGACCACCACGCCCCAGAAGATCGCCATCGGCATGCCGACATATTCGAAGGGCGCGACAAGGGCGGCTTCGGTGGTGCGATAGGCTTGGCTCATCATCAGCCCGCCGATGCCCACGGCCATGCCGGTGGCCACAAAGGCCCACCAATCGGCGAAGGGCGGCAGCACCCAGGGACGGAACAAGAATTCCCATGTGCTGCCGGGGGCTTGGGCCATATGGCCGTCTCCGGTCAGGATGCCGAAGATGGACGAGACGATGATGAAGCCCACCTGCACATAAAACGACAGGGTGGCGGCGCTTTCGGTGTCGCGCATCCGGCGGGTCATCATGTGCGAGGAGGCATAACAAAAGGCCGAGATCAGCACCAGAATGGCGGCTGGTTGGATCATTCCCTGACCGGGGCGCGTCATGATGACGACGCCCAAAAGCCCCATCGCCACCGCGGCCCAGCGGCGCGGGCCGACCTGTTCACCCAGAATCAGCGCCGACATCATGGTGACAAACAAGGGGGACACGAAGGCCACCGCCACCGCATCGGCCAAGGGCATCAGGGACAGGCCAACGAAATAGGTGATGTTTGACACCATCACGATCGATACCCGGATCAGATGCGCGCCGGGGCGTTGTGTCAGGATCTGCCGGAAGCCGGGCTTCGAGATCCACATCAGCGCCAGGGCCAAGGAGATGCCGATGAAGGCGCGGATCAGGATGATCTGGTGCAACGCATAGGCCCCTGACAGCGCCTTGATCGCCAGATCGTTCATCGACAGGATTATCCCGCCACCCAAGGCCAGAAGAATACCCGAGGCATTGCTTTTCGGTTGCGTGTTCATCTGCTTAGTCAAATCGCGGGGCGGGCCTGAATCTGTCTTGGGCGCGACATCAAAGGGCGGCTTTGACCAAGCGGTCCAACTGGTCAAGAAAGCGTGAACGGTCTGCTTTGGAAAACGGTCGACCGCCCCCTTGGCGGAACGGGTCGGCGCTGCGCAGGTCTTGCATCAGGTCACGGGTGGCCAGAGCCATGCCGATGTTGACTGCGGTCAACACCTCGCCGTTTGGTTTTATGACCTGCGCCCCTGCCGCCACGCATTTCGCGGCCAAGGGAATGTCGCCCGTCACAACCACATCGCCGGGCTGGCAGGCGCCAGCGATGTGTTTGTCGGCCTCATCCGGGCCTGCGGTGACGTAGACGCTTTCGACCAGCGGGTTGGCGCTGGGCCGGATGCCGCCATTCGACACCAGAACCATCCGCACCCGGTGCCGGGTGATGACCCGCTCGGCCTCCTCCTTGACGGGGCAGGCGTCGGCGTCGATCCAGACCACCATCAGCCGTGCAATGCCTGTGCGTGGAAGGCGATGTGCTCTTCCATGAAGCTGGAGACAAAGAAATAGCTGTGATCATAGCCCTTTTGCATGCGGAAGATGCCACCCTGACGGCGTTCGGCCATCGCGGCAGACAGGGTTTCCGGCTTCAAAAGGTCGATAAACTGGTCCGAGGTGCCTTGGTCGATCAGCATCGGGCCATCAAAGCCGCGCTTCTTCATCAACAGGGTCGCGTCATGGGCGGCCCAGGTGGATTCGTCGGCCCCCAGATAGGCGGTGAACTGTTTGCGGCCCCAGTCAGAGGCGGTCGGGTTGCAGATTGGCGAGAAGGCGGACACCGAACGGAAGCGGCCCGGAAAGCTCATCGCGATGGTCAGCGCGCCGTGACCGCCCATGGAATGACCGGTGATGGCCTGCGCTTCTTCGGCCAGCGGGAAAGAGTTGAACAGCGCGCGGGGCAGTTCCTCGGTCACGTAATCCCACATCCGGAAATGCGGGGCCCAAGGGGCTTGGGTGGCGTTGACATAGAACCCCGCACCTTGGCCAAGGTCATAGGCCGCGTCATTGGCGACACCTTCGCCACGCGGCGAGGTGTCTGGAAACACCAGCGCCACGCCCATTTCCGCCGCCCAGCGCTGGGCGCCCGCCTTGGTCATGGCGTTTTCATGGGTGCAGGTCAGGCCCGACAGATACCAGATCACCGGAACCGCGCCGGTTTCCGCCTCTTCCGGCAGGAAAAGGCCAAAGGTCATGTCGCCGCCCGTCGCCTGAGAGGCATGCGAATACACCCCCTGCACGCCGCCGAAACACCGGTTTTCCGAGATCGTTTTCATAATTGTCCTACCCTTGGCCCAATTGGGGCCATCACGTCTGAGCCTGTCGGCAGCCAAAGTGCCGTTCAAGGCAGAATTGCCGTCGAAACCTGTTGCGGTGCAACCCCGTAATGCGGGGAAGCCCCGAAAACTTCGCGCCGCTTATCGTCCCCGCGTCCAGCCCGCCGATTTGCCCAAGCGCACGGCCAGTGAGATAGCGGCATAGGTGGCAAAGCCGATGGGGTCATGCAGCGCCAATTTGGCAAGGGCGGGTTTGGTCAGGCGTGGTTTGCCCTCGCGCGCCAAAAGGCCGGGGTAAAGCCCGTCAATCTCGGCCACGCCGGCATCCTGACGCCGCCGCACGCGGGTCAGGGCCGCCAATCCTTCGATCATGGGCCAGTCGTAGGGGGCTGGCACCTGCACCCGTTCGGTGGGGGTGAATTGCAAGCGAACAAAGGTGTCATCCGAGATGATGGCTGGAAAATCCCCCCAGCGGGTGCGGCCCGCCGTGTTGACAGCGAAAAGGCCGTAGCCGGGGGCCACGCTTTGGGCAAAGGGCAGGCGTTGCCAAAACCTTGCATAGGCACGGGTCACGGCGCTGCGGGCGCGCGGGATGCGGGGGCTGGCCCCGGCATAGCGCGGTGCCTCTGCCTCTAGCGCACCGGCAAGCTCGGTCATGACGGCGGGCGAGACGATCACATCGGCATCCAGATAGGCGCGCAGGCCGCCCGAGGCCACGCGGTCACCTGCGTTCAGGGCATTGGGCTTGCCGCCTTGGGCAAGGTCCAACACCTGAAATCCCCAACCCGCCGCATGCGCGGCATCCTCCATGGCGCGGGCGCGGTCTGCCGTTTTGTCGCGGCATCCATTGGCCACCACAATCGCCTCGGCCCCGCCGGGGATGGGGTGGCTGGCGAATAGGGCGGTCAGGCAGGGGCCGATGTAGGCTTCTTCGTTCGAGGCGGGAATGATGACGCTCAGCATGTGCCGCAGCCTTTCGCCAGCGCCTGCCAGCGCGGATTTTCATCGCCCAGATGGCGCAATGCCCCCCATGAGCCCCACTTGCCGGGCCGGTAAACATCGACAAACGCGTTGAAGGGCTGATCCGAGATCGCCTGCCATCCCGCCAGCAGTTCGGCATAAAGCGCGCCCATCTCTGGGGAGTAGTTGAGCTGTTCGAAAAAGGCGGTCAGTTCGCCGTCCTCCATCTGCGCGCCAAAGCCCACAACATGCGTGCCGCCTTCATACATCACCAGTTTCAGCCGATGTTTGGCGGCAATGTTGGCGTGATAGGGTAAAACTTCGGTCAACAGCCGGGCTAGGCTGTCTTCCGGGTTTCCGGTGACAGAGCCGTCACGGAGTTCAGCGGCCGCGATTTGATTGGCGAGGAGATAGGGCTGTGCGGGGTCGGCATCGCGCGATTGCACAAGCCAGTCCTTAATCGCCAGCGCCTTTTCGTCCGCGCCAAGAAGGGCGCTGAAATAGCCGGTCACGGCATAGGCATCAAAGCTGCCAACCGGGGGATTGCGGCCCTCGGCCACCACAAGGGGGGCATCAAGGATTTGCTCTTCCAATCCCAGCCAGCCGGTTTGTACGGCGATCACCCGTACCAGACGCGCGGGGTCATCCTTGAAGACATCTGTCCAGATATCGGCAACCTCGGCGGCGCGGCGGGCATAGAATTGCACCCATGTGCCATCCTGATGCCACAGCGCTTTGCCTTGTTCTTCGGCCCACTGCGCTTGGGCAAATTGCCAGTTCCAGACCTCGTTGGAAAATTCGACATGCGCGACAAGGCCGGCGTTCAGATCCGCGTGTGCCAGCATGGCAAAGTCGCGGACCAGCCCGTCTTCGGACAGATGCGGCAGGGTGAACCATGGGTCAGCGTTCAGCGCATTGGCCAAGGCGATCATGATTTCCATCGGCACGCCTTGACGGGCCCAAGTGTAATCGGCGGGTTTCGGGCGGTCAGACGCTTTGGCAAGCAGGCTGTCATTGGTGGCCATCCAATCCATAAAGCGGATCGCCTTTACCCCCCTTATCCGCGCCAGCCAGTCAGGGTTGAAAATCTGCCCCGCCGCCAATGCCTCGGCCCGGTCTTGCCGCACCACCACGATGTTGCGGATCGGGTCGGCCGGGTCAATCGCGGTCAGCGTGATCATCACCGCACCGTCACCGGGGGTATAGTCAAACAGGATGCGCCCCGGTGCCGCCTCGACCACCTTGGCCCGGCCCTCGACGGCAAGCGTCCCTTGGCCCTGCCATGTCAGCACATAGCGCCCTGCAACGCCGCCTGCGTCTGCGGGCAGGTCTGTCAGGATCAGGGTTGAAAGGCCGGACAATTCGGGCGGCAGGGATTTTGGCCAGCCGTTGCCGTCAAGGTAACCCTTTGCAGCAAGGTCATCATGGTCCCAGCCGCCCCATTGGCCGGGCAGATGGCCGACCCAAGGTCGGGCGGTTTTCATCACATCAAGAAAGGGCTGCTGCACGGACCAGTCGTTCACGCCTGCCAGTCCAAGCGACAGGTTGGGGTTGGTGATGGTGGTGAAATTGGGCAGGTCCTGCGGCTTGGCCTTGACGCTGGGCTTTGGCAGCTGGGTCGCGGCGTGCGTGCCTGACACGGCCGCCCATGCCACCTGTTGAAAGGCGGTTGCCTGTACATCGCTCAATTGGGCATCGCGGCTGGTCCAGACGCGGGTCAGCTTGGCAGGCAACCCTTCGGGAGAGGCGCCAGTCACGGCCCCTGCGATCACCATGGCGATGAAATACTGGCCTTTGCCATTCAGGTGGATGTCATCCGCAAAGATGGCATCAAGGCTGTCGACACCCGGCACCTTGCCTGCGGCAATAGCATCGTCCAACCGGGCCAGCGCCTGACCTGCCGGAATGATCTGCACCCCATCACCGGCAGCGCCCTGCCACAAGGGCAGGTCCTTCACCAGCCGCTCGCGCCAAGGCAAAGCGGCATCGAGGTCGTCTTCGGCGGCGGCGGCAGGATCGCGGCTGGGCCAGCCTTCGAACAGAAACACCCGCACCTGCGCGTTCGCCTCGCGTGCAAGGCCCGAAAATTTCGCAACGTTTCCTGCGGTGTCTGACCATGTGACATGGCCGGCAATCGGGATGGCCTCGGTCAGGATCAGCACATCGGCGGGGCGTGCGGCAAGGCGGGCGCGGGCATCCACGCCTTCGGCATCGGCCGCATGGTCCCAGTTATAGGCAAGGTTTGCGCCATTGATGATCTGGGTTTCGACCACCGATGGCCCGGTCATGGCGCGCAGGGCGGATTCGGTCAGCTGCGCGGTGTCGCCGCCAAACAGGCTGTGGCCCACCATCAGGACATCCGCCAGAACCGAAAACACCGACATGCGTTACACCTTTACGACTCCGCTGGCACGATAGCCGTTCACAACCTGCCAGACCAGTTCTTGCAGAAGGCGGGCGGTTTCGGGCGGCGGCGGTGCGGCAGCGGTGCCATCGGCGCGGGCCAGTTGGGCAGGCAGGCCAAGCGGCGGGCGATGATACAGAACCGCGTAATGTGTCATGGCGATCAGCCAATTGCCCAGATCATTCGGATGAATGTCATCCGCAAAGAAATCGCGGCGGGTGCTGACGCTTGGCAGCTTGCCTGCCTCGGCCATGCGGGCGGCGGCGGCCATCACCTGCCCGGCGGGGATTAGATAGATGTCGCCAGCTTTTTGCATCGCAGGTTGCAGGATCTGCGCCTGCCACAGCGTGGGCAGATCGGTGTCGATCCGCTCCAGCCAGCCGGTGGGATCGTCAAGGCGGTGCCAGGTTTCGTAAAGATAGAGCCGCACATCGGGGCGGGCCTTGCGGGCAAGGGTGGCCCAGTCGGCCAGCCTCTGGGCGCTGTTGTGGTGGCGGATGGCGTCGCGCAATTCGACCATCTCGGTAAATATCACGGCGGCATATGCGCCGCTGGTCAGCGCCTTGTGCGCCGGGCGGTGTGCAGAGTGAGCGTTTTCCGTTGCAAAGCCGTTCACCTGTCCTGACCAGTGATCGCCCAAAGACGCCCCCCAGCCAAGCTGACTGTGGTAGGTGTGGCCCGCCAATTGGGCCAGCATTGCAGGCATGTCGCGGCCAACAAGGCTGTGGCCAAGGTGGTAGGTCTGCATCGGCCCGGTGGGGGCGGCAAGCGCTTGGCCAAAGGTCATCTCCCCTTTCGCCTCCCGCGGCGTAGGCCCGCGCAGGAGGCGCCAAAGTGTGATACTTGCCGTTAGGGCAAGTCCGGTCAAAATGATCCGCCGTTGCACGGGGTTTCCCTTGAAAACGCCTCTGTTCATTGCTGTCATATCTGGTATCTCACCGCCCAAATGACCATAGGCCGGGGGACCAAATGACTCATCTCTGGGTAAGGGCTGAACAGCGCCCGAACGAGGAACGCGTGGGTCTGACCCCGGACGGTGCGGCGGCGCTGATCAAGGCAGGTATCCGCGTGACGGTCGAAAAATCGTCGGTCCGGGCGCTTGCGCTGGATGGCTATGTTGCCGCGGGCTGTGAGATTGCCGAAGAAAACCTGTGGCCCAAGGCCCCTGCGGATGCGATCATTTTTGGGCTGAAGGAACTGCCCGAGGATGGCACGCCCCTGACCCATCGCCACATCATGTTCGGCCATGCCTTCAAGGGTCAACCTGCCGGGCAGGTGCTGCTGAAGCGGTTCAAGGCAGGCGGTGGCACGCTTTATGATCTGGAATATCTGGTCGACGAGGCCGGGCGCCGTGTCGCGGCTTTTGGCTATTGGGCGGGCTATGCGGGGGCTGCGGTTTCGCTGAAATGCTGGGCGGCGCAACAGCGCGGCGGCATTGCCGGGGCGGTGAAGAAGGTTGGCTCGAAGGAGGCGCTTCTGGCCGAACTCGCGGCCGATCTGCAGGGCCTGTCCCGTCCCCGCGCCATCATCATCGGCGCCAATGGCCGGGTTGGCACCGGGGCGGCCGATCTGTGTGAGGCGATGGGCGTTGCCGTGACCAAATGGGATATGGCCGAAACCGCCAGCGGTGGGCCGTTCCCCGAAGTCTTGCAGCATGAAATTTTCCTGAACTGCATCCTTGCCCGTCCGGGCTGCCCGGTGTTCGTTCCGGCCAGCGCCAAGACGGATCCCGCGCGCAAGTTGACGGTGATTGGCGATATCGCCTGTGATCCGACCTCGGACTTCTCGCCGATCAAGGTCTATGATCAGGCCACCGATTGGGATGCACCTGCGCTGCGGGTCGCTGAAAATCCGGCGCTGGATGTCACCGCAATCGACAACCTGCCGTCGCTGATGCCGGTGGAATCGAGTATCGATTATGCCGCGCAGCTTTTGCCGAGCCTTTCGACCCTGACCGACCTCGCGTCGGGTGTCTGGGGTCGGGCGAAGGCGGATTTCGACAAACATACATCCGGCCTCTAGGCCGATTTCTTGCAAGAAATCGGTCCGGAGTTTTGAAAACTCCGGGTCGCTCAGTCTGGGAGAGAGAATATGACGATTCACTGGTGCGGCACGGGGTTGTCGTCGGGTCCGGGTCTGCGGCGTTTGCTGGAGGGTGGCCAGAAGGTGGTGGTGTGGAACCGCACCGTCGAGAAAGCCCGCGAAGTGGTGGGCGATCTTACCCAAGATATTCGCCCCTACAGCCTTGAGGCGCTGACCGCTGCCTTGCAGCCGGGCGATGTTGCCGTGTCGATGTTGCCGGCAGATCAGCATGTCTCCATTGCCAAGGCCTGCCTTGCCAAAGGCGCGAACTTTGTCTCGTCTTCCTATATCGCACCGGAAATGCGGGCGCTGGACGATGAATTCCGCGCCAAGGGTCTGGTTTCGGTCAATGAAGTTGGCCTTGACCCCGGTATCGACCATCTGATGGCGCATGATCTGGTGGCCGCTTACCGCGCCTCGCCCGGCTATCACGCGGATAACGTGCTGTCGTTCGTGTCCTATTGCGGCGGTGTGCCGAAGATCCCGAACCCCTTCCGCTATAAATTTTCGTGGGCGCCTGCGGGTGTGCTGAAGGCGCTGCGTTCGCCCTCGCGCAGCTTGAAGAATTTCAGCGAACTGCGCGTGAACCGTCCTTGGGATGCGATCACCCGCTATGACGCGCCGCTGCCGCAGCCGGAAAGCTTTGAGGTTTATCCGAACCGCGACAGCTATCCGTTCATGGACGACTACCGCTTTGACAAGGGCTGGAAGGTGCGAGACTTCGTGCGCGGAACGATCCGTCTGAACGGCTGGGCCGAGGCTTGGGCGCCGATTTTCCGCGAGATCGAAGGGCTGGAGGGCAAATCGGATGCCGAGATCAACGCGGCACTGACCGCGCGGGCAGATGCGCTTTTGGTCGAAAACTCCTACGCACCTGGCGAGCCGGACCGGGTGGTGCTGTTCGTCAGCCTGAAGGCGGAACGCGATGGCCGCGCGGTCTTTGATCAGACTTGGGCGATGGATGCTTGGGGCGATGCGCGCGGTTCGGCCATGGGGCGGCTGGTGTCTGTTCCGGTGTCGATGGCCATCGAATCGGTGCTGGCGCGCGAGTTTGCAGCCGGGGTGCATGCCGCCCCGCATGATCCGAAGTTGATCGCCAAGTTCCTGGGTCAGGTGACGCATCTGGCGCAATACATGGCCCGCGTCGACCATCTGGCCTAAGTGGCGTTTGGACCGGGGGGGCAAGGTTTCCCCCGGTCCCCCCCAGTCTGGCGGCGGATGCCTCCGGCGGGGATATTTTTACCAAGGTAAAGCTGCGAAGTGCCCGGCATTGGGGTGACAGGTTGGGCCTGCTTGGCTAGACTGTGGCAAAGGCGCTCTGGTTCGTGGGCGGCAGGCAAGAGCATTTTATTTCATGACATTCTGGACGATCCCGGCCGCGAACGGCAGTCTTGGCAATCGCTGGGCTGTGGCACGTGCGCTGAAGGCGCGGGCGGCAAGTGGATTTGTGTCCCAGCCAGAGCCGCGATCCATGGGGCTTTATGCCCGCGGGCGGCAGTTGATTGCCGGGAATGTGCTGTTCGGCGGGCAATTGGTGGAGTTGAAGGGCCAAAGCCTGTGGGACATTGCGCAGCCGGATCCGGGGCAGGCGGATGACGTGCATGGCTTTGTCTGGCTGGATGATCTGGCGGCGGTGGGTGACGGGCCAGCGCGAAAGCGGGCGCAGGATTGGGTTTGGGACTGGATCGCGCGCTATGGCACCGGGCGCGGGCCGGGATGGTCGCCCGATCTGACCGGGCGGCGGCTGATCCGCTGGATCAACCACGCGCTGTTTTTGCTCAGTGGGCGCGACAAGGCGCAGTCCGAGGCCTATTTCGCGCAAGTTACGGCACAGACGGTGTTTCTGTCCGGGCGCTGGAAACAGGCGGCCCCCGGCCGCCCGCGGTTTGAGGCCTTGGCCGGCTTGGTGGTGGCGGGATTGGCGCTGACCGGTATGGAAAAGCTGGTCGCACCGGCGGTCGCCGCGCTGGCGGCAGAATGCGTGCGTGAGGTGGACCGACGCGGGGGGATTCCAACGCGCAATCCTGAGGAATTGCTCGACGTCTTTACCCTGCTGACATGGGCCGAGCGCGCGCTGTCCGAGGCGGGGCAAATCGCGCCGGAAGCGCTGGTTCATGCGATTGAACAAATTGCCCCGACCTTGCGGGTGTTGCGTCATGCCGATGGTGGCTTGGCCCGGTTTCACGCAGGCGGTCGCGGGGCTGAGGGGCGGTTGGAGCAGGCATTGGCCTCTGCGGGCGTGAAGCCGGGCGCAACCGGTGGGCAGGGTCTGGCGATGGGTTTTGCCCGTTTGCATGGCGGGCGCACCAGCGTTGTCATTGATGCCGCCGCGCCGCCTGAGGGGCGGGCGGGAACATCGGCCCATGCCTCGACGCTGGCGTTTGAGCTGACCTCGGGGCGACGGCCGCTGATTGTGTCTTGCGGTTCGGGGGCGCCGTTTGGGCCAGAGTGGCGGCTGGCTGGTCGCGCCACCCCCAGTCATTCGACGCTGGCGGTGGATGGGTTTTCGTCATCCCGGTTCAAGCCGGGCTCAGATGTTTTGTCGGATATGGCCGAGGTGCATCACCTGCGGTTGGGTGCGGGCGAAGGGGGGCCGTTCTTTTCGGCCAGCCACGACGGTTGGGCGCGCACGCATGGCCTGTCGCATCTACGCACCCTGACGCTGTCGACCGATGGCCGTCGTCTGATTGGGCAGGACAATCTGATCGCGGTCACCACCGCCCAAAAGTCCCGATTCGAACGTTTGATGACCGAGGGCCGTCTGTCGGGCGTCGGCTATGCCTTGCGCTTTCATCTGCATCCCGATGCCGATGCCACGCTGGACATGGGCGGCACAGCAGTTTCGATTGCCTTGAAAAGCGGCGAGATCTGGGTGTTTCGGCACAATTCGCAGGCAAGCCTGTCGCTGGAACCGTCTGTTTATCTGCAAAAGGGCCGTCTTCGGCCGCGACCGGCACTTCAGATTGTGCTTTCCGGGCGCGCGATGGAGATTGAAACGCCTCTGGGCTGGACCTTGGCCAAGGCACAGGATACTCCGCTGGCCATCCGCGATCTGGACCTTGGGGATATGCCTGTTCCCCTGTGATGTCCCCCAAGAGGTGAGGCTGCCATGACCCATCCCGTCGCCACCGATCATGTCTATGTCGGACGCGCATTGATTTCCGTTTCCGATAAGACCGGGCTTTTGGACCTTGCCCGCGCATTGTCGGCCATGGGGGTGGAGCTGGTGTCCACCGGAGGCACCTCGAACATGCTGCGGACCGCGGGGCTTGCGGTGCGCGATGTGTCCGAGATTACCGGCTTTCCCGAGATGATGGATGGCCGCGTCAAGACGCTGCACCCGAATGTGCATGGCGGGCTTTTGGCGCTGCGCGATGATGATGAGCATCTTTTGGCCATGGCCGCGCATGGGATCGACCCGATCGACCTGTTGATCGTCAATCTTTACCCGTTTGAAGAGACGGTCGCGAAGGGCGCCGATCACGCCACCTGCATCGAAAACATTGATATCGGTGGTCCGGCGATGATCCGTGCGGCCGCCAAGAACCACAAGTTTGTCACGGTCGTGACCGACCCTTGCGACTATGTGCAGTTGATCGACCAGATGAAGGCCAATGACGGCGCGACGACGCTGGCGTTTCGTCAAAAGTTGGCGCTGACGGCTTATTCCCGCACCGCCGCCTATGACACGGCCGTGTCCACTTGGTTGGCGGGCGAGTTGAAAGACACCGCGCCGCGCTATCGGTCGTTTGCGGGCAAGCTGGCCCAACCGCTGCGCTATGGGGAAAACCCGCATCAGGGTGCTGCTTTTTACACCGATGGGACCAAGCGCGAGGGCGTGTCCACCGCCAAGCAGTGGCAGGGCAAAGAGCTGTCCTACAACAATATCAATGACACTGACGCGGCCTTTGAGCTGGTGGCAGAATTTGCAGGCCAAGGTCCGGCTTGCGCGATCATCAAACACGCCAACCCCTGCGGCGTGGGCAAGGGTGGCAGCCTGCTGGAGGCGTATCAGCGCGCCTATCAGTGTGACCAGACCTCTGCTTTTGGTGGGATCGTGGCGCTGAACCAGCCTTTGGATGCCGCAACGGCGGAAGAGATCGTCAAGATCTTCACCGAGGTTGTGATCGCGCCCGGGGCCAGTGATGAAGCCAAAGCGATCTTTGCCGCGAAGAAAAATCTGCGCCTGCTGACCACTGCAGGCTTGCCCGATGCCAAGAAGGGTGGGCTTTCCTTCCGGCAAGTGGCGGGCGGCTTTCTGGTGCAAGACGGCGATGTGGACAGCATCACCGCGGCCGATCTGAAAGTGGTGACAAAGCGCGCACCGACCGAGGCCGAGCTTGCGGATCTGCTCTTTGCGTGGAAAGTTGCCAAGCATGTGAAGTCGAACGCCATCGTCTACGTCAAGGATGGCGCGACCGTGGGTGTGGGGGCGGGCCAGATGAGCCGTGTGGATTCAACCCGGATTGCCGCGCGCAAAGCGCAGGACATGGCCGAGGTTCTGGGGCTGACCGCGTCGCCCACCATCGGCTCTGTCGTGGCTTCGGATGCCTTCTTCCCCTTCGCTGATGGGCTTTTGACCGCAGCCGAGGCCGGGGCGACGGCGCTGATCCAGCCCGGTGGCAGCATGAACGATGCCGCCGTGATCGAGGCCGCCGACAAGGCGGGACTGGCGATGGTCTTTACAGGCCAACGGCATTTCCGGCACTGATCGATGCGTGTGCTCGCCCTAGCTGCACTGGCTGCCTTGGGGGTCGATCAGGCCTCCAAGCTGGTCATGATCCATGCGCTGGACCTGCCGAACCGGGTCGAGATTGATGTGATCGACCCGGTGCTGAACTTTCGCTGGGCGGAAAATCGGGGCGTGAACTTTGGTTTGCTGTCAGGCAGTTCAGAGGTGACGCGCTGGTTGCTTGTGCTTCTGGCGGTGGCAATTTCGGCTTGGGTGATCCGCTGGGCCGCGAAAGACCACTTTGACGTGCGTGGCATGATATCCGCCGGGCTTTTGGTCGGGGGTGCTGCGGGCAATGTGGTGGATCGGCTGGCCTATGGTTATGTCGCCGATTTTCTCAACATGTCCTGCTGTGGCATTGAAAACCCTTACGCATTTAACGTCGCAGATATTGCCATCTTTGTCGGGGCCATCGGCCTTGTTCTCTTTACCGGGAAAGGCCAAAGTGGCGGCGGAGCGCCCAAGGCCTGATAACACCCCGTGACGCGGGAAAGGCTTTGCGCTAGAAGGGCCAAGATCTCCCCGCGGGGAAAAAGGAGGCAGGCATGACGGCAGCACGTTTGGTTCTCGCGTTTGCGGGCGCTTCGCTGCTGGTGCTGGCAGGTTGTGGCGGCTGGCGGGATAAGCCGCCGCAGTTGATGAATCTGCGATCGTCAACCAATGGGCCGGATGAATTTTCGATCGTTCCGCCCAAACCTTTGGAAATGCCGGAAGACCTTGCGCTTTTGCCCGAACCGACACCGGGCGGCGAAAATCGCACTGATCAGCGGCCCAACGATGATGCCGTAATCGCGCTGGGTGGCACACCTCGGGTGGCCAGTGCAGCTGTACCGGCATCTGATGGCGCGCTGTTGGCCTATGCTGGCCGTGATGGTGTTGCGGCAGATATCCGCCCGACATTGGCGGAAGAAGACGTCAAATACCGCCGCAAGAACAATGGCCGGTTGCTGGAGCGTCTGTTCGGCGTGAACGTCTATTACCGGGCCTATCGCAAACAATCTCTGGACCAGCAGGCAGAGCTTGAACGCTGGCGCGCGGCGGGCGCAGGCACGCCATCGGCTCCGCCCCGCAAGGCGAGCGAGCGCTAAGGCGCTGACACCTCATCACATTGTCGCAAGCAGGCTTTCGCAGATGGCCTGCCTCGCCTAAATCTTTGTCACATGCCCCTTGCCGGAGTTTGCCCGATGCGTCTGCCTCTGATGGCGTTGTCCTTTGGACTAGCAGCGGCCACGCCGCTTTATGCCGAGGACGTCACAACCTTTGCGCTGAAAAACGGGCTGGAATTGGTGGTGATCGAAGATCATCGCGCCCCGGTGGTGACGCAGATGGTCTGGTACCGCATCGGCGCGGCGGATGAGACGCCAGGCCATTCCGGCATTGCGCATTTCTTCGAACATCTGATGTTTCAAGGCACGGATGATCTGGCACCCGGAGAGTTTTCAGCCACGGTCGAGGCGCAGGGTGGCAATGACAACGCCTTTACCAGTTGGGATTATACCGCCTATTTCCAAAGGGTGGCTTCTGACCGTCTGGGTCTGATGATGCAGATGGAAGCCGACCGGATGCGTGATCTGACCCTTTCCGAAGAGGATGTGACCACCGAGCGGCAAGTCATTGTCGAGGAACGTGGCCAGCGGACCGACAGCGATCCCGGTGCCTTGCTGAATGAGCAGATGGCGGCCGCGCAATATATGAACCACCCCTATGGCCGCCCGGTGATCGGCTGGCTGCACGAGATCAAGGCGCTGACGCGTGAAGATGCGCTGGCCTTTTACAAGGCGAATTACGCGCCCAACAACGCGATTGTCGTCGTCGCGGGGGACGTGACACCCGAACAGGCGCTGAAGCTGGCGGAAACCCATTATGGGCCGCTGGAGCCCTCCTCGGATATCCTGCCCCGCGCCCGCCCGGTGGAGCCGCCGCAACTGGCCGAACGCCGCATCGTTTTGGAAGACGAGCGGGTCTCGGAACCTTATGTGATCCGCAGCTATCTGGCCGCCGAACGCAATGCAGGTGACCAGCGCAAGGCTGCCGCCTTGACCCTGCTGGCAGAACTTTTGGGCGGCAACCCGACCACGTCCGTCTTTGCCCGCGAACTGCAGTTCAAGCGTGGAGTGGCGACATGGTCGGCTGCCTTTTACGATGGCACCTCGGTCGATCCCGACACCTTTGGCGTCTATGTCATGCCCGTGCCGGGCGTGGCGCTGGCCGATGCCGAAGCGGCCTTGGATGAGGTGATTGCAGGCTTTTTGAAAGACGGGGTGAACGCCGAGGAGTTGGCCCGTATCAAGACGCAGGTCCGCGCCTCGACCATCTATGGCCGCGACAATGCCGAAGGGATGGCGAATATGTATGGGCAAGCGCTGGCCATCGGGCTGACGGTCAAGGATGTACAGGAATGGCCAGATATTCTGGAAGCCGTCACCGCCGATGACATCATGGCCGCGGCGACCGAGGTTTTTGACCGCAAACGTGCGGTCACCGGTTGGCTGCAAGCCCCCGCCGCCACGAAGGAGGCCAAGGAATGATGCTGCGTATCGCGCTTTTCCTGCTGGTGATGGCCACGCCCTTGCGCGCGGAGATTGCCATTCAGGAGGTCACCTCGCCGGGGGGGATCAAGGCTTGGTTGGTCGAAGATCACAACATTCCCTTCATGGCGCTGGAGTTGCGCTTTCGCGGCGGTACATCGCTGGACCAGCCGGGAAAGCGCGGTGCCGTCAATCTGATGGCCGCCACGCTGGAGGAAGGCGCGGGCGAGATGGACGCACAGGGCTTTGCCATGGCGCGAGATGGGCTTGCGGCGCATATCGGTTTTGGGGCGGAGGCGGATGAGATTTCCGTCTCGATGCAGACGTTGACCGAAAACCGTGGGGCTGCGGTTGATCTCTTGCACCTTGCCTTGACGGCCCCGCGGTTCGATCAGGATGCGGTGGAGCGGGTCAAGGGGCAGGTTCTGGCCGGCCTGCGCGCGGAGGAGCAGGATCCTTCCGCGATTGCGGCCAAATTGTCCCGCGTGCGGGCCTATGGGGCGCATCCCTATGGCTCCTCTGGCGATGGCACGATTGACAGCGTCACCGCCCTGACCCGCGATGATGTCGTTGCCGCATGGCAGGGGGCTATGGCGCGGGATCTGATTTACGTTGCGGCGGCAGGCGATATTTCGGCCGAAGAACTGGGGCTGTTGTTGGATCAGCTTTTGGTGGGCGTGCCTGCGGCTGGCTGGCCCCTGCCGTCCAAGGCGGTGCTGAACGAAAAGCCGGGCGTTGTGGTGCAAAGCTTCCCCGGCCCGCAATCGGTGGTGCTGTTTGGCCATGGCGGTATCGGCTTTGATGACCCGGATTTCTTTGCCGCCAGCTTGTTGAACGACATTCTGGGCGGTGGGCGTTTTTCGGCCCGGCTGATGCAAGAGGTGCGCGAAAAGCGCGGGCTGACCTATGGCATCGGCACGGGTCTGGCCAGCCGTGACTTGTCGGCCGAATGGGTCGGGCAGTTTCAGGCCAGTAATGACAAGGTTGCCGAGGCAATCCAGGTCGTGCGCGATGAATGGGCCAAGATGGCGACGGAAGGTGTGACAGCAGAGGAACTGGCCACCGCCAAGACCTATATGACTGGCGCTTATCCCCTGCGGTTTGATGGAAATGGCCAGATTGCCAGCATTCTGGTCGGCATGCAGATGCTGGGCCTGTCCGCAGACTATCCGAAAACCCGCAATGACAAGGTGAACGCTGTGACGATGGAGGACATCTCGCGCGTTGCCAAGCGGCTGTTGAAGCCCGAAAATCTGTCCTTTGTCGTGGTCGGGGAACCAACAGGCGTTGAGGCGACCGAGTGAGGCGCGAATCTGTGGCCTTGGCCTGACCTTGCTGCTAGACTTGGGGGTATGACGCTGCACGCCCCCAATATATCTGGTGCCTCGCGCCCGATTATCCGCCCATTGGACGAGGCGGCGATCAACCGTATCGCGGCGGGTGAGGTGGTGGAGCGCCCCGCCTCTGCCGTGAAAGAGCTGGTTGAAAACGCGCTGGATGCCGGCGCGCGGCGCATTTCCGTGGATTATTCGGCAGGCGGCAAGGTGTTGATCCGGGTGACGGATGACGGCTGCGGCATGACGGCCGAGGATCTGCCTTTGGCCGTTGCCCGCCATGCGACGTCAAAGATTGACGGGTCGGATTTGTTGAACATCCGCTCCTTCGGCTTTCGCGGTGAAGCGCTCGCCTCGCTTGGGTCGGTCGGTCGGCTGACCATCACCAGCCGGATTGAGGGGGGGGATGGCGCGCAGATCACCGTGGCCGGCGGCCGACTGACGGGCCCGCGCCCGGCGGCGGCGCAAAAAGGCACGGTCATTGAACTGCGTGATCTGTTTTATGCCACGCCGGCGCGGTTGAAATTCCTGCGCTCCGACCGGGCCGAGTCGCAAGCGATTGCCGAGGTGGTCCGTCGTCTGGCGATGGCGGAACCTTCGGTCGGCTTTACCCTGTCCGAGGTTGCCGAAGGCGAAGCGCCGCGTGTGATCTTCCGCGCTGATCCGCAGTCAGGGGATTTCTTTGACGCACTGCATGGGCGGCTGACGGGAATTTTGGGGGCCGAATTCACCGCCAACGCGCTGAAGATCGATATTGAGCGTGATGGCTTGCACCTGACCGGCTATGCCGCCTTGCCCACCTATTCGCGCGGTTCTTCGGTGCAGCAATTCGTGTTTGTGAACGGTCGTCCGGTTTTGGATCGGATGCTGCTGGGTGCGCTGCGGGTGGCCTATTTTGATTTCCTGTCGCGCGACCGCCACCCGGCCGCCGTGTTGAACCTTATCTGCGATCCGGAACGGGTTGATGTGAACGTGCATCCGGCGAAATCCGAGGTGCGGTTTCGTGAACCCGAAGCCGCCCGCAGCCTGATCATCACCGGGCTGCGCACGGCGCTTTCGGGGGCGGGGCATCGTGCCTCAACCACTGTGGCCGATGCGACGTTGGCCGCCATGCGCCCCGAGATGCCCGCGTCTCCCCCCCGCGTCTATCAGATGGACCGGGCTGGTCAGGCTTGGCCGTCGCAGGCGACATTTGCCCGCGCCGCGACGTGGCAAGCGACCGAGGCCACGGGTGAGGTCTATGGTTTTGCCGAAATGCCGCAAGCCAGAATGGAGCCAGCCGCGCAGAACCCGCAAGCTGACGACGCCGCCTTCCCCTTGGGTGCGGCGAAGGCCCAGTTGCACGGCAATTACATCGTGGCCCAAACTGCGCGAGGGATGGTGGTCGTTGACCAGCACGCCGCGCATGAACGACTGGTTTATGAACGGCTGAAACGGCAGATGGCCGAAACGGGGATCAAGGCACAGGCGCTGTTGATCCCTGAAATCATAGAGCTTTCTGCCGGCGACGCGGCGCTTCTCTTGTCACATGCCGAAGCCCTTTCCAAACTTGGCCTTACCATTGAACCCTTTGGCGGCAGCGCCGTGGCCCTGCGCGAAACCCCGGCCATTCTGGGCGCTGTGTCCGCTGCGGCACTTATCCGCGACGTGCTGGACGAACTTGTCGATCTTGGCCGCAGCGATACGGTCCTGACCCGGATCGAGGCGATCCTGTCCCGCATGGCCTGCCATGGCTCGGTCCGCTCGGGCCGCGCGCTTCGCCCCGACGAGATGAACGCACTGTTGCGTGAGATGGAGGCAACCCCGCATTCGGGCCAGTGCAACCATGGGCGACCGACCTATGTTGAATTGCAGCTTGCCGATATTGAACGGTTGTTCGGACGCAGATGATCACGCTTTTTGGCCAGAGCTATGCTTGGAACTCCCCCGAGGTTTTGTTGGTCGGTGGGCTGCTTGTCCTGCTTGTCGGGTTGCTTTTGCTGACGCTGCGCAGCGCGGGGCGATCTGCGAAATCAGCCGAACCTTTGCTTCGCGAAATGTCTTGGATGTCGCAGCGGGTGCAATCCCTGTCTGACGGGCAGGAACGGCTCGCGGGGGGCTTGCATCATGTGTCGGAAAATCAGGCGGTCAGCCAGACGGCCATGCTCAAGGTGATGGAGCAGCGATTGGCCGAGGTGACGCGGCAGATGGGGGAAAGCCTGCATGGCACGTCGACCCGCACGGCGCGGTCTTTGGGCGAGTTGCAGCAGCGGCTGGAAACCATCGATAAGGCACAGGCCAATATCGAAAAGCTGTCCGGCAACGTGCTGAACCTGCAAGATATTCTGGCCAACAAGCAGGCGCGTGGCGCTTTTGGTGAAATTCAGCTGAATGACATCGTGCAAAAGGCGTTGCCCGCGGATGCCTATTCGATGCAGGCGACGCTTTCGAATGGCAAGCGGGCCGATTGCCTGATTCATCTGCCGAATCCGCCCGGTCCCATCGTGATTGATGCGAAATTCCCGTTGGAGGCCTATGAGGCGCTGCGCCGCGCGGACAACCCGCGTGCCGTGACCGAAGCGCAAACTCTGCTGCGCGGGGCAGTCAAGGCACATATCAAGGCGATTTCCGAGAAGTACATCCTTGAAGGCGAAACGGCGGACGGCGCGCTGATGTTCCTGCCCTCGGAGGCCGTCTATGCCGAGTTACACGCCAACTTCCCCGAAGTGGTGCGCGAAGGCTTTGCTGCGCGCGTCTGGATCGTATCCCCAACGACCTGCATGGCGACTTTGAACACCATGCGCGCGGTGCTGAAAGACGCCCGCATGCGCGAACAGGCCGGGGCCATCCGCACCGCGCTGCGGCAGTTGCACCGCGATGTCGAGATTGTGGTGGAGCGGGTGGACAAGCTGAACACCCATTTCAATCAGGCCCGCCAAGACCTTGACGGGATTTCCACCGCGGCTGAACGCGCGGGCAAACGGGCAGCGCGGTTGGACAATTTCGACTTTGAAGAACTGAAACCAAACGACCCTTCCCCCCTTCTTGGACCGCAAGTCGCCGAATGATGCGCCACCTGACCCCTGCCGATTACACCGTGATGCCTTGGGCCAATGGCAAAGGCACAACGATCGAAATGCTGAAAACCATGAATGGTGGGCGGCTGAAATGGCGGCTTTCGCGCGCCTCGGTGGTGGAGAACGGTGATTTCTCGATCTTTCCGGGCGTGGAGCGGAATCTGACCGTGCTGACCGGACCGGGGTTCGATTTGGTGGGCGAGGGGTTGCACCTGCCCGCTCGCCCGTTGATCCCTGTGGCTTTCGCGGGCGATGTTGCGATCCGCGCCGAAGGCGTTTCTGCCCCGTCGGATGATTTCAACGTGATGACCGACCGGGCTTTGCCGCGCCCTGACGTGATCGTCGTCACAGGGTCCGCGCAAATCCCAGCTGGCGGGTTGCTGGCTGTCTATGCGCTGACGACGGCAAACGTGAACGGCCGTAGCATGGCCCCCCAAGATTTGATCCTGACCGAAGACGCATTGCACATCGACGGTCAGGCTCTGGTGGTACGGCTTCTGGGTTAACCCAGAACCTCGTCCTGATGCTGGCCCAACTTTGGCGCGGGACGATCCAGCGACAAATCGGCGCCCGAAAAGGTCATCGGGCTTCGCACGCCCGGCAGGCCGCCGGGGGTGATCTTCATTCCCCTTGCCTGCACCTGTGGGTCGTCAAACACCTCTGCCAGATTGTTGATCGGCCCGGCAGGCACGCCCTGATCTTCGCAGGCTTGCAGAAGGTCGGCCTTGGCCCACCGCAGGGTTGCCTCCGTAATCCGGGCGGTCATTTCGCCCCGGTTCGCGATCCGGTCGGCGTTGGTCAGGAAGTCCGGCGCCTTCGCGATGTCGTCGAGGCCCAGAATCGCGCAAAGCCGCTGGTATTGCGCATCATTGCCCGTCGCGAGGATGATCCAGCCATCGGCGCAATCAAACACCGCATAGGGGGCAAGGTTCGGGTGCGCGTTGCCCATCATGGTGGGCGGCTTGCCTGACACAAGGAAGTTCATCGCCTGATTGGCCATGATGCTGGTCGCCACATCCAAAAGCGCCATGTCGATATGCTGACCTTCGCCTGTCCGCCCGCGCTGGACAAGGGCGGCGAGAATGGCGGTCGCGCCATAAACACCGGTGAACACATCCGTCACCGCAACGCCGACCTTTTGCGGCTGGCCCTCTGGCTCGCCGGTGACGCTCATCAGCCCGGCCATGCCCTGAATGATAAAGTCATAGCCCGCGCGATGGGCATAGGGGCCGGTCTGACCAAAGCCGGTGATCGAGCAATAGATCAGCCGGGGGTTCACTTTTTTCAGGCTTTCATAGTCCAGCCCGTATTTCGTCAGGCCGCCGACCTTGAAATTCTCGATCAGAACATCGGCGTCGGCCACCAGACGGCGCACGGTTTCCTGCCCCTCAGCCGTACGGAAATCGCAGGTGATGCCGCGTTTGCCGCGATTGGTGGCGTGGAAATAGGCCGCCGACTTTTCGCCGTCCCGATCAATGAAGGGAGGGCCCCAGCGGCGGGTATCGTCGCCTTCGGGGGCTTCGACCTTGATGACGTCCGCCCCCAGATCGGCAAGGGTCTGACCGGCCCAGGGACCGGCCAGAATACGGGCGAGTTCGACAACCTTGATGCCTGCAAGTGGGGTATTCATTTACTTGGCCAACTCTTCATCAAGGATCACTTTCAGATCGGCGTAAGACATGTTGGAATGTTTGACGCCGTTGATCATCAAGGTTGGGGTGCCTTCGACAGCATCGGCCTTCATGTTCGCTTCGGACCGATCAATCATCGCCTGAGCGGTGCTTGCGTCTTTCATGCAGGTGTCCATCGCTGCGTCATCCATGCCAGCGGTGCGGCCGATCTTTTTCAGGTTTTCCATGATGACCGCCGGATCATCCGACGCCGGCCATTCCTTTTGCGTGTCGAAAAGGATGTCGGAAATCCCGAAATAGCGCATGTCGCCGCCGCAGCGGGCGATCATCGCAGCCCACAGGCCGGGGCGGTCGAAATACACCTCGCGGTAGGTGAAATGCACCTTGCCGGTGTCGATGTAATCGGCCTTCAGCACCTTGAAGACGGTATCATGGAAATTGGCGCAATGCGGGCAGGTGAACGAAGCGTATTCGGTCATTTGCACCTTGGCATCCGGGGCGCCGATCGAGAAATCCTTGAGTTCGACCGCCGCCGCCGGGGCGGTTTCCTGTGCGACGGCTGTGCCGCCAAGGCCAAAGGCCAGCGTCAGGGCCATCAGGCCAGAGGCAAGGGTGGTTTTCATGGTCATGCGCCTTTTTTTGGAGTGCGTCGGGTCAGGATGTTCTGCGCCATGGCGGCAAGTGCGGCCCGCAAGTCGGGGTCTTGCACCGGGGCGGTGGTCTCGGTGGCTTTGGCCAGAATGATGGGGTCTGGTTTGGCCGGGATTTTCGGGGCCGGGGTGAATTCGGCCTGGCCATCGGCAAAGCCGGTGGCGGCGGTTTGGGTCAAAAGGATGCGCGAGATCGCAGCATAGCCGTAGACGGCGTTCACGCGTTCGCGCAGGCGTTCCTTTTGCATCTCGACCATCGGGGCCATGGCGCCGGTGGTCAGAAGTGTCAGCGTTGCCCCCATGCCTTCGCGCCCGTAACCGACCTTGACGGGCCGGGTAATGCGCGCAAGGTCTTCACCGGCCACTTCGGCCCAATGCGTCAGAAGCCGCGCCACGGCAAAGCCCCGCGATTCCCCGGCGCTGCGAATCTGCTGTTTTAAAAGCCCACCGGTGGGTTCAAAGCCGCGCTGACGGCGGGTTGGCGGAGTGGCGGGTGTACGGGCCATCTGGTCCTGTCCGGAATTGGCGCTATTCTACGACGGTGGGTTGGAAAGGGAAGCCTATTGCGTGGGTTTGACCGCCGGGGGTTTCACCCCCTCGGACCCCCGTGGAGCATTTGCGGCCAAGATGAAAGGCAATTTTAGTCAAATGGTTATGAGTTTTCTGAACGAAGGTGCGCTGGGAAGGACCGGGATAAATCTTGCGTGAGATGGACTGTGATGAGGCCGGTCGGCGGCTTTTGCGATGGTATGACGCCCATGCCCGCGTGATGCCATGGCGTGTCGGCCCCGCAGAGCGGGCGGCGGGGGTGCGGCCTGAGCCGTATCATGTCTGGCTTTCCGAGGTGATGTTGCAGCAGACGACAGTGGCTGCCGTGCGGGACTATTTCCGGCGTTTTCTGGCCCGTTGGCCGCGGGTCGAGGATTTGGCAGCGGCAGAAGATGCCGAGGTCATGGGGGAATGGGCTGGCCTCGGCTATTATGCGCGGGCGCGGAATTTGCTTGCCTGTGCGCGGGCGGTGGTGCGCGATCACGGCGGGCGGTTTCCCGATACGGCCGAGGGGCTGCGCACCCTGCCGGGGGTGGGGCCTTATACGGCGGCGGCGGTAGCTTCGATTGCCTTTGATGAGCCGGCTGTGGTGGTCGATGGCAATGTGGAACGGGTCTGCGCGCGGCTTTTCGCCGTGGATACGCCGCTGCCCGCCGCCAAGCCTGAGCTGGTACGGTTGGCCGGGCTTTTAACGCCGCAGTTGCGGCCGGGCGATCATGCGCAGGCGATGATGGATCTTGGCGCGACGATTTGCACGCCGCGCAGTCCGGCTTGTGCGGTTTGCCCCTTGCTTGGGCTGTGTGCCGGGCAAAGCGCGGGGATTGCGGCGACGTTGCCGCGAAAGCTTCCGAAGTCGGCAAAACCGGTGCGCCAAGGTGTGGTCTGGGTTTTGCAGCGGCCCGATGGGGCGGTGCTGGTGGAGCGGCGGCCGGAGCGGGGGCTTTTGGGCGGTATGCTCGGCTTTCCCGGCGATGCGTGGGATGGGGCGGGGGGAGAGGCCCCCTTGGCGGCGGAATGGCGCGATATGGGCGAGGTGCGCCACACCTTCACCCATTTTCATCTGATCTTGCAGGTCAAGGCGGCGACCGGCGCCGGCAATCCAGAGCGCGGCGGTTTCATGGCCGATTTCCGCGCTGATGATCTGCCCACGGTGATGCGCAAGGCTTGGGACGCTGCGACCCTTCGCACGGTTGAGTGACGCCGTGTCCCGGCCTAAGCTGGCGGGGAAGTGGAGTTTTCTTATGTTCAAGACGTTTCGCGCTGCCATGCCATTCTGGCTATCGCTTGGGCTGGTGCCTTTGGCCGTCATTGGCGTGATGCTTGGCGGTTGGACGGTGGTGTTGATGCCGCTTTACGCTTGGGCGCTGATTACGGTGTTGGACCTTCTCTTGGGGTTGAATGAAGAAAACCCCGACCCGCGGACGGATGAGCGTGAGCTGTTTTGGTATCGGCTGATCACGCTGATCTGGTTTCCGGTGCAGGCGATGATCATCTACGGGGCGATCTGGTGGGTGGTGCGGGCCGATATGGGCTGGCTGGAGGTTATCGCGCTGATGTTCGGCGTCGGGGTTGCCTCGGGCACGATTGGTATCGTTTACGCCCACGAGCTTTTGCATCAGGGCAACCGTGGCGAGCGGTGGCTGGGCGATCTTTTGCTGGCGACCGTGCTCTACAGCCATTTTCGCACGGAACATTTGTTGGTGCATCATATCCACGTTGGCACGCCGCGGGATGCTGTCTCGGCGCCTTATAACGAAGGATTCCATCGCTTTTTCTGGCGGGTGCTGGTTGCCTGCCCGCGGTCCGCCTGGCGCGCCGAGGCGGAAAAGCTGGCCAAGGTGGGCCGTCCGGTCTGGCATCGGTCCAACCCGTTTTGGCGATATGGTGCCTTGCAGGCTTTGGCCCTTTTGACGGCCTTTGCTGTGGGGGGCGGCTATGGCGTTGGGTTGTTTGTTCTGCAGGCCTTCTTTGCGGTCTGGCAATTGGAACTGACCAATTACGTCGAACATTATGGGCTGGTGCGGCAGCAGTTGCCGAATGGCAAGTATGAGCCTGTACGGCCGCATCACAGTTGGAATGCGCCGCAGCGGGCGTCGAATTGGCTCTTGATCAACCTGCAACGCCATTCGGATCATCACTACAAACCGGATCGGCGGTTTCCCTTGCTGCAAACCTATCCCGAAAGCGAGGCGCCGATGCTGCCGTTCGGTTATCCGGCGATGGCGACCATGGCGATGTTGCCACCCCTGTGGCGGCGACGGATGAACCCGCAGGTCAGAGCGTGGCGGCGGCAGTTTTACCCCGGCGTGACCGAGTGGAAAAATCTGCACTGAAAAGGCCCCGGCATGAAAAAGATCATGCCGGGGCTAGTTGTGCCGCAGGCGGACCACGGCACAGGCGTAAACTTTATATGGGAAAAGAGGGGGGGCAGGTTGCCCACCCTGAACAGGTCAGTTGGGACGCCGCCCGTCGGCTTCCATTTCTGAACGGATCTGTTGGCGCAGAAGGTCGATCGGCACCATCTTGCCGTCGCGCTTGTAGTGCCAATAGGTCCAGCCATTGCAGGACGGCGCGCCTTCCAGCGCGGCGCCGACCTGATGGATCGAGCCCTTCACGTCATTGCCGATCAGCGTACCATCGGCGCGCACCTTGGCTTTGAAGCGGTTCCCGATGGAAAAGAGTTCCTCGCCGGGGCGCAGCATGCCGCGTTCCACCACTTGACCGAAAGGCACGCGGGGTTCGGCACGCTTCGAGCCGGTGATTTCCAGCGCTGAGGCGTCGAATTTGCGCACGCGATCGATGCGGGTCTGCGCGGCCTTGCGATAGGCCTCTTCGCGCTCGATCCCGATGAAATCGCGGCCCAACATCTTGGCCACAGCACCCGTGGTGCCGGTGCCAAAGAACGGGTCCAGCACAACATCGCCGGGGTTGGTGGTGGCCAAAAGAACGCGGTGCAGCAGGCTTTCCGGCTTTTGCGTCGGATGCGCCTTGTCGCCGTGTTCGTCCTTCAGCCGCTCATGCCCGGTGCAGATCGGCAGCACCCAGTCAGAGCGCATCTGCACGCCGTCATTCAACTCTTTCAGCGCTTCATAGTTGAAGGTGTACTTGGCGCTTTCATCGCGCGACGCCCAGATCAGGGTTTCATGCGCGTTGGTCAGGCGTTTTCCGCGGAAATTCGGCATCGGGTTTGACTTGCGCCAGACCACGTCGTTCAACAGCCAGTAGCCCTGATCTTGCAGCGCAGTGCCAAGACGGAAGACGTTGTGATAGCTGCCGATCACCCAGATCGCGCCGTTTGGCTTCAACAGCCGCTTGGCAGCGGCCAGCCATTCGTGGGTAAAGCGGTCATAGGCCGCAAAGCTGGAAAACTGGTCCCAGTGGTCATCCACCGCATCGACGCGGCTGTTGTCGGGGCGATGCAATTCACCCTTCAGTTGCAGGTTATACGGGGGATCTGCGAAAATCAGATCAACCGACCCGGCGGGCAGGCTGTTCATCACCTCGATACAGTCACCCGGAATAATCTGGTTCAACGGCAGGGGAGAGCCCTGCTCGGTCTTCAGTTTCGTCGCCATTTCTGCCTCATCTACCCCGGCATCTTGTGTGTCGGTGGTTGCCCTAAAGATGAGTCAGGAGCGATTCGCCGTCAAATCCTTTTTGAATCAACTACTTATAGAAAGTTCTTGATACAAGATATTGTGGACGGGCTTGAACGAACGTCTATGCCAAGGGGTTACACCAAGATTTAGGAGCGCTGCCAAATGCTCTTTGGTCGGATAGCCGGCGTTCCCCTCCCAGCCATAACCGGGGTGCTGTTGCGCCAAATCCACCATGATGCGATCGCGGGTCACTTTGGCGATGATCGAGGCGGCGGCAATCGACAGTGATTTGGCATCCCCCTTCACAATTGCTTCGGCCCGTCCCTTCAACCCGGCGGGGATAAGGTTGCCGTCGATCAGTGCATGGCTGGGGGCCAGCGGCAAACCCGCGACGGCCCGTTCCATCGCCAGATGGCTGGCGCGCAGGATGTTCAACGTGTCGATCTCTTCCACCGTGGCATGCGCCACCGAAACCTGCGCCGTTGCCATGATTTCCGCGAAAAGCCGTTCACGCTTCGTGGATGACAGGGCCTTGCTGTCGCCCAAACCGGCCGGGATGCGGGCCGCATCAAGGATCACGGCGGCGGCGGTCACGGGGCCCGCCAAGGGGCCGCGACCAACCTCATCAACGCCACAAACTAGCGACAGGCCGCGCGCGAGGGCGGCGGTTTCAAAGCTGAAATCTGGAGGTGTTGGTGCCATGGCACTGGCCTAGCGGGAATAGGAGAAAAGAAAAAGAGGGCAGAGGCTGCTCACACCTCCGCCCTCTCTCAGATGTCAGGGGGACAGATCTGACACCTATTGCGAACAGGTTGACGTACCTTCGATAGGTTTGGCGCAGACGCCTCGATGGGCTTCAACCGGGATTGTGGTGGCCAGGATCACCAAAAGGGCAAAGGTAAAGCCGGTGAAACCCGCGATCATCCGGGCAATCGGGGTCTGCGGCTTTTGCCCGTAAGCGGTTTCGGCCAACGTGGGGGAGTGGATCGTCTTTGCCATGGCTGCCTCGTTTTGTTTGCCCCCTGAGGGGATCGCATTTGATGGGCAAACCGTGACCTTCTGGGCCAAAGCCAAGCAATAACGCCGCCCTGTTAGGCGATAGCAAAGCCATAAACCTGTTTAGATATTGTATAGCCCGCCCGAGAATGTGCAGGATGGAACCATATTCATCAGGAGTGCGTTTCCATGCGCCACCTATCCCTTGCCTTTGGCCTGCTTGTCGCCCTTGCCCTGCCCGTTCAGGCAGAGTGTTATGCCGATTACAAAGCCAAACAGGATGATCCCCTGCGGTTGCATTACGGCGTTGCGCAGGTCTCCGCCTGTGACAAGGCTGTTGCCAAGGCAGAGCTGGCCGACCGTCTTGCTGCTGCGGGCTGGACGCTGTTGAATGTACTAAGTGTCTTTGGCCCCGAAGGGCTGGAGGAAAGGAAAGCCAGTGCAGCCGAATACTTCCTCCGTTTCTGACAGCTTGCGCGCGGGCAACCGGGTGGTTGCCTTTGGAATCGCCGCCATTGTCCTCGTCCTTTTGGGCGCGGCCGTGTTTTTGTTCCTGAACCTGCCGGACGCCAACGCCTTCAATGCGCGGGTAGAGCGGTTGTTCATCGAAAACGACAACCTGACCACCGGGGCCGAGATCAAGCTTCTGGAGATTCTCGCGCAATCTGGCACCTCGTTTTCCGAGGTGTTGACCAGCTATCGGTCCGTGATCTTCGTGCTGTTGGTATTTGCCACAGCGCTATTGATTGCGTCCTTGGTGTTTCTTGTCACTATCGTCGCCTTGAACCGCCGGATATCGGCCATTCAACGGTCGGGGATTCAGGTGGCGACCATGCTTATCAGCCGCGAGGCGCGGGCGGTCTATATCAACGATATGGAGTTTGCCCTGACCGAAGCCGCGCTGGAAACGCTAGCCGTTCTGGCCGAGGCGCGGATGGATGATGAGGTGTTGACTGGCGCGCAGATTGAGGCGGTGATTTCGGGCCGCAACGAGGCCGATTGCGACGAGGCCGCCGGCGCAACGCGGGTCAAGCGGCTGCGCGACGCACTGGGCAATCAATTGGTCAGTGAACTTTTGGTCAAGACCATCGCCCGGCGCGGTTATGTGCTGGCGGTTGGCAAGGATGCCTTAAAGATGATCTGACGTAAGGGAAGGCAGGTGCGTGCTGGCAAGAAAACCTGCACCCGCCATTGACCTTTTCCGAAAAGGCATGATCTTTCCGATCATATGTCACGGCTGCGGGGCATCCCGCAGCGGGTGATGGTTATCGCAAAGGCATTTGGTATGGTCTTCCGTCTTCCCCGGCATCGGCTTCTGGCTCTGGTGGTTTTTGTTCTGGCCGCCCTTTGGGTGCTGACGGGGCATTTTGCTGCCGTGGGCAGCGAAGAGGCCGAAGCCACCGAGGCCAAGGCAGCGGAACCCGTGGCTGAGACGCCAAAGCGCACCGTTGCCGTGGTCAGGGCTGACTTGGCCGACTACGCCCGTCTGATCCGCATTTCCGGCGTGACCGAGGCTGACAAGCTGGCCGTTCTTGCGGCGCGGTCGAATGGTGTCGTTCAGGAATTGGGCGCCGTGGCCGGCGATGGTGTTGCGGCGGGCGCGACCGTGCTTTTGCTGGAAGGCGAAGATGTCCGTGCGGCCGTCAAAACGGCGGAAGATCAGCTGGCGCAGGCCGCTGAACAACTTTCTGTGGGCGAGGCGCTGAAGGCCAAAGGCAGCCTGCCTGAAACCGAAGTCACCGCACGCCGTGCCGCCAAAACTGCGGCCGAAGGCGCATTGGCGCTGGCACAGGCCGCTGCGGATCGTCTGTCGCTGACTGCGCCCTTTGCCGGCACGGTCGATGCGGTGAATGTGGAAATCGGAGAATGGGTGCAGGCCGGCACGCCGATTGCGACGCTGATCTCGCTGGATCCGATTGTGGTCAAGGCCGAGGTTAGCGAACAGGATGTGGCGCATGTTGCCGTTGGGGCCAAGGCCAAGGTGCGGCTGGTGTCGGGGGTCGAACTGGAAGGCACGGTCCGGCATCTGGCGCGCAAGGCCAGTGACAAGACGCGCACCTTTGCGCTGGAAGTTGACCTGCCGAACCCCGATGGGGCCATCCCGTCTGGCATGACCGCCGAGGTGCGGCTGACCGCAGCGGCGCAACCGGCGCTGATGGTGCCCCGGTCGGTCCTGACCTTGAACGAGGCGGGGCAGGTGGGTTTGCGCGTGGTCGGCGACGGCGATGTGGCGTCCTTTTTGCCGGTGCAATTGATTGATGACACCGAGCAGGGCTTCATGGTGGTGGGTGTGCCGCAGGATGTTCGGGTGATTGTGGCTGGGCAGGATCTTGTGCGCGACGGTGATATCGTGATCGCCAAGGAAATGACCCGCGCCGAGGCCGAGGCGGCTCAGAAGGCGGCCCAACCATGAATCTTGTCGAACTTGCCATCCGCAACACGCGGCTGACCCTGTCGGTTCTGGTGTTCCTGATTCTGGCAGGAACCATGGCCTATATGACCATCCCGAAAGAGGCCGAGCCGGATATCCAGATTCCGATCATTTATGTCTCGATGGGGTATGAAGGCATATCGCCGGAAGACAGCGAGCGCCTGCTTTTGCGCCCGATGGAAACCGCGCTGAAATCCATTCAAGGCATCAAGAAGATGACGGCGACCGCCTATCAGGGCGGCGGCAACGTGCTGATGGAGTTTCAGGCCGGGGCCGATCTCGACAAGGCTTTGACCGATGTGCGCAACAAGGTCGATGATGCGCGCCGTGACCTGCCGAGCGAGGCCGACGAGCCGACGGTGAACGAGGTCAATATCTCGGAATTCCCGGTTTTGGTTGTCACCTTGTCGGGCGATGTGCCGGAACGGGTTCTGACGGCGGCAGGGCGCACCTTACGCGACAGGATCGAAGAAATTCCGGGTGTGCTGGAGGCAGGTCTGCGCGGCACGCGCGATGATCTGGTCGAGGTCATCATCGACCCGGCCAAGCTGTCGTCTTATGGCCTGCGTCCCGATACGATGATCGCGGGCGTCATGGCCAATAACCAGCTGATTGCGGCTGGCGCGATGGAAGGGGCCGAGGGCCGCTACGCCATCAAGGTGCCGTCGCTTCTGGAAACTGTCGAAGATGTGGCAAAGCTTCCGGTGGTTGCCTCGGATACGGCTGTGGTGCGGGCGATGGATCTGGCCGAAATCCGGCCGACTTTGAAAGACCCTGAAACCATCACCCGGCTGGACGGCAAGGCCGCCGTTGCGATTGAGGTGTCAAAACGCATCGGGGCAAACCTGATCGAGACAGTCGATGCCGTGAAAGCCACAACCGAGGCGCTGCAAAAAGATCTGCCGGAGGGCGTGGTCGTTTCCTTCAGCCAAGACAAATCCACCACCATTCGGCAGTTGCTGTCGGACCTGCAAAACTCGGTCCTGACGGCGGTCGTGCTGGTGTTCATCGTCATTCTTTATGCGTTGACGGTGCGCTCTTCGATCCTGATCGGTTTGGCCATTCCGGCCAGTTTTCTGATGGGGATTCTGGGGCTGCAAATGGCGGGGCTGACGGTGAACCTTGTGGTGCTGTTCAGCCTGATTTTGGCGGTGGGGATGCTGGTGGATGATGCCATCATCGTCGTCGAATATGCCGAACGGCGCATGGCCGAGGGCCAGGACCGCCGCCAAGCCTTTGCCGAAGCGAGCCATCGCATGGCTGGCCCGGTGATTGCCTCCACCATGACGCGGATCGCGGCGTTTTCACCACTCTTGTTCTGGCCCGGTGTGGTGGGCGAGTTCATGAAATATATGCCCATCACCCTGATCGCTACGCTGTCGGCGTCGATGGCCTATGCGTTGATCTTTGTTCCGGTGCTGGGCGCCCTGATTGCCCGGCCGTTCAAGGAACCCCCACGGCACAAGGATGGGGTCTATATGGCGCTGGTCGGCCGTGCCATTCGGCATCCGTGGATTGTGCTGATGCTGGCGGTTGGCAGTTTGGTCGCCGTGCCCGTTGTCTATGGCAAGATCGGCAAAGGGGTGGAGTTCTTCCCGAACGTCGAGCCGGACTACGGTCTTTTGTATGTGAAGGCGCGGGGCAACCTGTCGATTCACGAAAAGGATGCGCTGGTCAAACAAGCCGAGGCGCGGCTGCTGGGCTGGCCGGGGGTCAAGACAATTTACACCCGCGTCGGCAGCGCTGGGCAATCCATGAGCGAAGGCCCGGCTGATGCCGTTGGCGTTTTGCAGTATGAATTTGTCGACTGGCGCGAGCGTAAGAACGCAAACGAAATTCTCAGCGATCTGCGCGCCGCGATGGTGGGGATCCCCGGTGTGGATATCGAGGTGTCCGTGCCGCAGGCCGGGCCGCCCACGGGCAAGGCTATTCAGATCCGGCTGTCCGCCGATGATCCCACTGGCCTGAACGAAGCTGCCCGCGATCTGGCAGAAAAGGTGGCAGGTGTTGCGCATGTGATTGATGTGTCGAACGGTTTGCCACTACCCGGTATTGACTGGGAGTTGCGGGTCAATCGCGCCGAGGCGGCGCGATATGGCGCATCGCCGGGGGCAGTGGGCGCTGTGGTGCAGATGGTCACCAGTGGTTTGCGGCTGTCAGAATATCGTCCGGCAGGCAGCGACGACGCGGTGGATATCGTGCTGCGCTTGCCGCCGGAACAGCGCAACATTGCGGCGCTGGATCAGCTTCGGATCGAAACCCCCGATGGCCCGGTGCCGATTTCCAACTTTGTCACCCGCCAGCCGGCACCGACGGTCGGCACACTGACCCGCATCGACGGCGCGCGGACGATCACCATTCAGGCCGGAATTGCCGCGGGTGTGCAGGAACAACCGGTGCGCGATGCCGTCGCAAAACTGGTCGAGGCAGAGTTCCGCGACAAGAAACTGACCGACGCGGGCTATCGCTGGACCATGGCGGGCGAGGACGAAGAGCAGGCCGAGGCCGGGGCGTTTTTGGGCAAGGCCTTTGGGGCGGCGATCTTCCTGATCTTCGGCGTGCTGCTGGCACAGTTCAACAAGTTCATCTCGGTTGGGCTGGTGTTGTCGGCGGTGATCATGTCAACCATTGGGGTCTTCCTTGGCCTGATGATTATGGGTCAGCCATTTGGCGTGGTGATGACCGGCATCGGGGTGATCGCTTTGGCCGGTGTGGTGGTGAACAACAACATCGTGCTGATCGCCACTTATGACGAGTTGCGTCACCATGGCATGTCGAAGATCGAGGCTATTTTGGAAACCTGCCGAGAGCGGGCGCGTCCGGTGGTGCTGACCGCATTGACGGCGATTTTCGGGGTGCTGCCGATTGCGTTCGGGTTGAATCTGGAACTTCTGAACCACGAAACGACCATCGGCGCCCCGTCGACGCAATGGTGGATCTCGCTGTCTTCGGCCATCGTCTATGGTTTGGCTTTTGCCACCATCCTGACGCTGGTGGTGACACCGTCGATGCTGATGCTGGTATCACCTGACGATGTGAAAAAGCCGCGCCGCAAGTGGTGGCTGTTCGGGCCGCGCGTTGCGGCCTAAACGATTAGCGCCTTGATGGCCGCCGCGTGACCGGGTTTGGCCGCCAGCACATCGGCGGCCAATGTCCGCGCGATGTCCATCAGCGCCTCGCCCGGCACGATGCGGTCGATCAGGCCCCAAGCCAAGGCTTCGTCGGCTTCAATCTTTTGCCCGGCCATCAAGATCATCTTGGCCCGGGCCGGACCGACCAGCGCCAGCAGACGGGTCGGGTCTGACGGCTGTGGCAGAAAGCCCAGTTTCATCACTGGGTAAAAGAACTTGGCGCCCGGCACCGCAATCCGCAGATCGCAGGCCAGCACCATCCCCATCGACCCGCCCGCCAAAGTGCCATTCAGCGCTGCAATGGTAAGACCGGGGAAGGCGGCGATTGCCGAAGAAAGCCGCTCCCAGATCGGATCGGTCGCAAGGCCGGCGCGGGCATCATCCAGATCAGCCCCGGCGGAAAACACCTTGCCCACTCCGGTCAGAACCAGTGCGGCCACACCGGCCGCACGGGCCTCGTCCACCGCATCCGCAAGCGCCGCCAGCATGGCCCGTGTCACCGAATTGGCCTTGTCAGGACGGTTAAGGGTCAGCACCCACAGCCCGGTTTCCCGTGATACTTCGATCATGTGTATAGCCCCGCTGCTTTGCGCACCGCTTCATCGCGCAAAGAAATATCATTGCCAAGCCAAGGATCGGCCTCGGGTCCGCACATCCAAAGCAGCGCGCGTGCGGGCCAACTGGCCGGGATATGAACCGACGGGTCAAGCTGGCTGACCGGATTGATGCCGCTGGCTTTGATCTTCACCTGCATGTCGGTTGCCACCGTTCCCGGTGACAGGCCCAGGACACGGATGCCATGCGGTCCTTCTTCCAGATGTGCCGCTTGGGTCAGCATCAAGGCCCCGGCCTTGCCCGCGCAATAGCTGGACCAGCCTTCATACGCGTTGCGGGCCGCGCCCGACGACACCGTGATGATCGTGCCGCCCCCTTGCGCCCGCATCACCGGAATCGCTGCGCGCATTCCGTGAAAAACGCCTTTCAGGTTCACATCAATGCCGCGCCCCCAAGCGCCGGGTTCCGCATCGGCCAGACGGGCAATCGGTTCAATCGCGCCGGCATTGTTGATAAGAACATCCAGACGACCGAAATGCTGCACCGTGGTCGCCACCACCCGCTGAACCGAAGTCCAGTCCGCCACATCGCAACGCAGCGCCAGCGCCGCCGGACCGATTTCTGCGGCCAGCGCATCAATTTCACCCCGATTTCGCGCCAGTAGCGCAACCTTGGCCCCAGCCTGCGCAAAGACTCGCGCCGCCGCTGCCCCGATCCCTCGGCTTGCGCCTGTTATTGCAACCACTTTACCCTGCATCACACACCTTTTGCCTAACCTGAGAAAGTGTTAGCGCATCCGACAACCCAATTGAAACCGCCGATTTGCGCTCTTGACGCTGGCAAGTCGGGGGCGGATGTTTTGGGACAAATCAATTCGACAAAGGGGTTTGCCATGAAGATGTGGAAACTGGCCGGAAGCGCTGCGGCGTTGGCCCTGATCGCGGCGAACCCCGTATTGGCCGATGTGACACCGGAAGACGTCTGGCAAAGCTGGCAAGATGTCATGGCGACCTCGGGCAGCACCGTGACCACCGGCTCGGTAGAGCGCGATGGTGACACTTTGATCGTCACCGACGTAAAGGCTGCCTTCGATGGGGACGAAGGCAAAGGGGAAACCACGATTTCCGAGATTCGTCTGCGCGACAGGGGCGATGGCACCGTGGAAGTGATCCTGGCCGAGGAGGCCAGCTTTACCTCTGCTTCTCCGGGCATTGACGGTGGCAAGCCTTTTGGTGCCAGTGGCACGGTGAAGATGCCCGGTCTGGTCGGCACGGTATCCGGTTCGCCTGATGATATGGCCTATGTTTTTGACATGCCAAGCGTAGAGGCGGCGTTGACGCCGATCGAAGATGGCAAGCCGGCAGGCAAGATCATGGTTCTGCTCAGCGCGGCAACCTCGTCTTATCATCTGTCTGGTCCGGCGACGGCGAAACTGTTGGATGGCTCTTTCGGCGCAAGTTCGGCGGCTCTTTCGTTTGAGGGCACCGAGGGAGAAAACAGTTTTTCCGGCACGTTGAACGCCGCTGATCTTGCCGGCACGATCAAGAGCAATTCCGCAGGGATGGAAGAACCGGAGTTTTCCAACGCGCTGGCCAAGGGCTTTGCGCTGGATATGGGGCTGTCTCTGGGGGCGCTCAACTATGATTTTGACATCAGCGATACGGCTGGCCCGTCCAAGCTGGTCGGTGGCTCGCAGGGTGGCTCGTTCCAGTTGGCGGTGGATGCATCCCGGATGTTGTTGTCGGGCAGCGGCCAGGCGGTAGAGGCAACCTTTTCAAGTGCGGAGCTGCCTTTTCCGGAGGTTAAGCTGAGCTATGCCGAAAGCGGGTTCAACTTGACGATGCCCCTGTCGAAAGCCGAGGCGGCACAGGATTTTGCGCTGCTTTACAAGGTCGTCGATTTGCAGGTGTCGGATGAGATCTGGGGCCTGTTCGACCCGACCGGCGTGTTGCCGCATGATCCCGCAACGCTGGTGATCGACACTGCGGGTCAGGCACGGCTGAAGTCCGATCTGCTCGGCACAGCTGAAGGTACCCCGCCCGACGCCGAGCTTTTGTCTTTGGACATCAAAGATATCACCGCTCGCATGGCCGGGGCGGAGTTGACTGGAAAAGGCGCTTTCACCTTCGACAACACCGATCTGACGACCTATGGCGGTGCGCCGGCGCCAACGGGTACTCTGGATATGATGCTGGCGGGCGGCAATGGGCTTTTGGACAAGCTGGTCAGCATGGGGCTGGTGGCTGAAGATCAGGCCATGGGTGCGCGGATGATGATTGCGATGTTTGCCAAGGCGGGCGAGGGCGAAGATGTGCTGACCTCGACGCTGGAATTCAAAGACAAGCATTTCTACGCCAACGGCCAGCAGTTGCAGTAATCCACATGGCTTGGGGCGCGGCCCGGCTTGGGCTGCCCCTTGCTTTGGCCTTGCAGCTTGGCCACGCTTGTGGCCCAAAGCCCCGGAAAAAGGAGGCCCCTATGTCTGACACGCTTCAACGCCTGACCCATGCCCTTTTGGACGCCGCCCGCAAAGCGGGGGCCGAAAGCGCCGACGCCATGGCGCTGGATGGCAGTTCGACCTCGATCGACATTCGTGCTGGGGCCTTGGAACAGGCCGAACGGTCTGAGGCGGTCGAAATTGGGCTGCGGGTGTTGATTGGGGGGCGGCAGGCCTGTGTTTCGGCCTCTGATACCTCGGTGGCAACAATTTCGGCTTTGGCCGAGCGTGCCGTCGCGATGGCGCGCGAGGCCCCCGAAGATCAAACGGCGGGGCTTGCTGACCCATCGCAGATTGCGCGGCATTGGGATTTGGCGGGGCTGGAACTGGCTGATCCTGCAGACGAACCTTCGGCCGCGGCCCTAGAGCAACACGCCCGCGCCGCAGAAGCAGGGGCAATGGCCGCCAAGGGTATCACGCAGGTTCAGGCCAGCGCGGGATATTCGGCCCGGCAGGTCTATCTTGCGGGAACCAATGGATTTTCTGGACATTACGCCCGCACCTCGCGATCGGTGTCTGCCGTGGCCTTTACCGGGACTGGCACCGGGATGGAGCGCGACTTTGCGGGCGAAGGCCGGGTGTTTCAGGCCGATCTGCCGGATGCGACAGTAATTGGGGCTTTGGCTGCCGAACGCGCCTTGGCCCGCGCGGGGGCCGTGAAGCCCAAGACGGGCCATTTTCCGGTGGTGTTTGACGAACGCATCGCGGCATCGCTGGTTGGACATTTGCTGTCGGCTGTGAATGGCACCTCGATTGCGCGGGGCGCCAGCTGGCTTTTGGATGCATTGGGCACTCAGGTTCTGCCGAAGGGCATGTCGATCATCGAAGACCCGCTGCGCCCGCGTATTTCCGGTTCGCGGCCATTCGACGGGGAAGGGCTGCCGACTGCAAAGCGAATGATCGTTCAGGATGGTGTCTTGATGGGCTGGACGCTGGATCTGGCAACGGGTCGCAAGCTGGGCATGCCCAGCACGGCCAATGCCGCGCGGGGCACCTCTTCGCCGCCGTCGCCCGCCACCTCTAACATTGATCTCTCGCTTGGGGCCTATAGCCGGGACGAACTTATTGCGCAGATGGGTACCGGGTTGCTTGTCACCTCGCTGATCGGGTCCACCATCAACCCGACGACGGGTGATTATTCGCGCGGCGCCTCGGGGTTCTGGGTTGAGGGCGGGCAGGTGAAATTCCCGGTCAATGAATGTACAATTGCGGGCAATCTCAAAGCCATGCTGTGCAGCATGATCGCAGCAAACGACGCCCGCGCGCATCTGTCGACGCGGGTGCCAAGCCTTCTGGTCGAGGGTTTGACCCTTGCCGGGGCCTGACCTCACGCTGATTGCCGAGGCGGCGCGCGCAGCCGGTGCGATTGCGCTGCGCTATTGGAAGGCAGATCCGCAGGTTTGGGAAAAACCGGGCCTTGGTCCGGTGACCGAGGCTGATCTGGCGGTCAACGCAATGCTCGCCGCGCAGCTACAGGCGGCGAGACCGGGCTATGGCTGGCTGTCCGAAGAAACCCCGGATGACCCGGCGCGGCTTGACTGTGAACGGGTATTTATTCTGGACCCTATCGACGGCACGCGGGCGTTTATCGCAGGTGAAAAACACTTTGCCGTATCAATTGCAGTGGCCGACAAGGGTAAGGTTGTCGCCGGTGCGATCTATTTGCCCGCGCTGGACATGCTTTACAGCGCCAGTAGCGATGGTCCCGCGCTGTGCAACGGGCTGGCGATCCAATGTGCCGACCGGCCGGGGTTGACCGGAGCGAATCTCTTGATGTCAAAGAGTTTTCTGGCGCCAGAGCATTGGCGGCAATCACCGCCTGACCTGAAGCGCAGCTTCCGGTCTTCTATTGCCTACCGGCTGTGTCTGGCTGCGGAAGGCGCTTTTGACGGCATGATCTCGACCCGAGATGCCTGGGAATGGGATATTGCGGCGGGCAGTTTGATTGCTGCGCGGGCCGGGGCCGTGGTCAGCGACAGGAACGGTGGGCCGCTGCGGTTCAATTCGGCAGGTGCGAAAACTGCGGGAATTTTGGCGGCTCCGTCGGGGGTTCACCGCGAGATTCTGGCGCAGTTCATGCCCTAGACCCCCATCCCCTCCCCACGGAGGGGAGGAGATAGCTGGGTGAACATCAGTTCACAAATAGGCGCTTACTTCTTCTTCGGCGGCACGAACCGCTTGGAGGTATCGCGCGCATCGGTTCTCGGTGCGGCAGGCTTGGCCTTGGCAAAGGGCTTTTTGCCCTCGGCTGCGTGGCTTTTGAAACCTGCGGCCTTTACCGGGCCGGATTTTTTGGCAAAGGGACGGGCATCCGCGCCGTCTTTGCGGGGGGCATAGGGGCGCTTTTCTTCCCCAAAGCTGTCACTGCGCGGTTTGCTCGGACCTTCGCTGCGATGGCTTTTGAAGCCTTCTGCGCGGGCCGGACGGTCGGCGCTGCCGCCGTGCGCTTTGTAGCCTGCCGATTTCGGCGCGGGTTTGTCGCCCGTGCCCCAACGCGGCTTGCGATCGCCATCTTCACGCGGGGCGTAGGGTTTGCGTTCACCATCCTCGCGCGGGGTATAAGGCTTGCGCGGACCGTCTTCACGCTTGGCATAGGGCTTGGACCCGTCGTCGCTGCGCTTGGCATAGGGGCGCGGAGCGGACTCATCGCGTTTCGCATAGGGTTTGCGTTCGCCATCCTCACGCGGGGTGTAAGGCTTGCGCGGACCGTCTTCGCGTTTGGCATAGGGCTTACGCTCGGCCGCGTCGCGCGGGGCGTAGGGTTTGCGCTCGCTGTCCTCACGC
>Ga0255092_1000050_pt1 | contig 61112 bp, 52 predicted proteins | sample Colum_Yuk_RepC_8_2_FD_188454 | JGI IMG/M metagenome (GOLD analysis project Ga0255092, IMG submission 188454) | Freshwater microbial communities from Columbia River, Oregon, United States - Colum_Yuk_RepC_8d | ecosystem: Environmental > Aquatic > Freshwater > River | place: USA: Oregon...
ACCCTGCCCCGCGACGCGCCCCAACCCGTTGGAGGCCGACATCGCCAACTGATCACCTTATGCGATCAGCCTGACCCAGGCAGACGCGCAACATCCTTCCCGACCAATCATCACGCAATCCACGAAGCTCGGCAGTTGGCCGAGAACGATCGAGTCATGTCTGAACACTACATCGACCACGACAGTTGGAACCACAGCCCACCGAAACTGCCCAAGGCGTCCAAAATCGTTCTGCCGGGCATCTTCGGGATGCTGCCTTTTGACGGAAAGCGCAATCCCGGGTCCCGGAGCGCTGTCTCACATCATATCTGGTTTACCTATCGAACCGAAGCGAACCAGTGGAATCCAAAAATTGGGATCACCGAAAGCGCTGCCGAATTCGCCGTCGGGCTGGAAGGGCTTCTTGAGACGGAAACCTACGACATCAGGTTTCAACCTTGCGTCGTTTCCTATTACAGCGAGGAAGAAAAGCGGGATGTGCCCTACACGCACGACTTCCTGATCACGCTTCGCAATGGCCATCGGCGCCTCGTTTTCGTTCGCTATCGTGCCAGCCTCAAGAAAGAGAAGGCGTGGCGCCATATCGACCAGATCAGCGCGGCCACTCTGAAGCAGAAGATCGCCGACGACATGATCGTTGTCGATGCCGACACCTACACCCGCCAGCGCCGGGAAAACCTGTTCCGAATGTGGAAGATTTCGGAACATCGCGATCCCGAAGCCGATGAGCAGGTTCTTGAAGCGGCACATAGGTGCCGGACGCTGTGGTTCATGCGCGACCTGTTCCCGCTTGTCAGCGTGTCACAAGCCCGGGCCTTCAAGGCCTGCTATCGCTTGATCGCCCAGAAGAAACTGCAAGCTGACTGGGACAACGTCATCTGGGAACATTCCCGCGTGTGGGTTGCCTGATGAACATTGCGCCGCGATATGACCTCTCCCCTGGGACTGAGCTTACGGTTAACGCCCGGACAGTGGTCGTCAATCGCAAGACCGATCACGGCTATGAGGCGGCAGACCAAGCGTCGGGTCGGGTAGAGTTTCTTCCCTACGTTATGCTGGCGCGGCTCCTCAAGCAGCCCGGTCTGAGCCTCAAGAAACCGATGTCTGTCACCTCGGCCAAGGCGCAGCTGCGGCTGGGGACTTACCAAGCGGTCGAAGCCCTACCGACCAAGCAGCAAGAGAACGGCGCATTTAAATTGGCTATTTGCGCAGCGATCGCCGAAATCCACAACGCGATCCGTCAAGAAAAGAACGACCCGGACTATGAACTGTCGCAACGGAAACTGAACGACCTTGAGTTGCGTGAAAACATCGCAGAACTGGCAAGTACTTATTTTGGAAAGAAGATTTATGTCCATGTGGCGTCTGGGGGAAACAGGCTGATTTGGCAGCTGCCCAAAGGCCGCAAACTGAACGAATATTACAATGCATATCTGGGATGCGTTCCCAAATCCATTTCTGAGGCTGCGGCTGATCCCATTGCCGCGCTGATCCCTCTGGATCATCTGAAAGGAAATCGCCGCCGCCGGATTACCTGGCTCATTCGCGACATGATGACGGAAGCGATCGAACATTTTGCACGTGAAGCAAAAGAATACTCGATCGCCAACATCCATAACCATCTCACCGCCGAGCTCAACGCGGTGAACAAGAAGCGGCAGGCAAACGACCTGCCGCAGCTGCAGACACCGTCGCAGACAACCCTGTCACGTCATCAAAAGGGATTGTTTTCCACCACAGAGGCCGAAATCAGGGACAAGGGCGAACGTGCGGCCAAATCCAAGCTCGGGCGGGGCAGCACGGATCTCCGCGCCCTGATGATCGGTGAACTGACCGAAATAGATGAGGTCCACCTGTCGCTGGTGGTGACGGCCAAGGTTTGCGGTCTGTGGGAAAAGCTCGGCGATCCGGAAAAGCGGGCCTTGGAAGACGCGGACAAGATTATCAAGACCCGTCTTACCTTGCTCGTGATGCTGGATGTCGCGACGCGGATGCCGCTTGCCTGGGTGATCAGCGACGAGCCCCGCGCGGAAGCCACCTTGGCCCTGCTGCGGATGGCAACGCGGGACAAATCCAAGGAGAAGCTCCGATACGGCTGCTCGGGTTTGGTCGCGGACGCCGTTGGCCTCGGGATGGTCAAGACGGATAACGGCCCGGGCCTTCGCAATGCCGCCGTCAAATCCGCCGTCCTGGGAGCTGGTGGTGTTTCCGTGGACGTCAGGGTCTATTCGCCGACCGACAAGCCGTTCATCGAACGTCATTTCGGGACACTGGAGTCCGTGCTGCTGAAGCTCTTGCATGGCTACACCGGTCGCCGCCCCGGTGATCTGCCGGGCTATGACGCTAACAAAAGCGGGGTTTTGGACATCGATATCCTCTACCAGCTCCTGACCTGCTTCTACATCGACGAGCTTCCATCGATGCGGCATCACGGGTTCGGCATGTGGGGCCGGCGTCCGGCAGAAGTTTATGAGGAGGTCTACAAGACACGAGAAATCTTTGAACCGATGGATCCAGACCTGCGTCGTATCCACCTTTGCTGGGAAGAAAAGGTTATCCCGACCTCCGAGGGCGTGCGCGTCTTCTCGGGCATCTGGTTCAACTCGCCCGAACTGCAGCAGGCGATCGAAGATACCCAGGGCTATGACCGTTACCGGCAGCGTCAGGTCTCGGTTTATGTGGACCCGGACAATTTGAATGAGGCCACCGTTGTGCTGCCCCGGACCACGGCTCCGATCCGCGTGCAACTCCAGAGTTCCGTCTTCGCTGACATGACGGTCAACGAAGTGCTGCATCTGGTCCGCGCCTACCGCAAGGAGGACCCTGCCGCGACAGAAATTCATGAAGACCGGCTGGCCAAGGTCCGGCGCGAACGTCGGGAACTCTTGGACAGTATCGGCGTCGAAAAGAACTTGGCTCGCAGCTACCAGACCCGCGCAGAAATCAAGGCGAAAGCGCGGCAGGTCTTTCAAGGGGCCCGCATCATAGCGTCGAAAGGTGTAGAGGGCGCAGCAAGGGCTGGGCAAATTACTGCGGCACGCCCCGACGGCAAGATTTTCGACTTTACCGACGGCAATGGCATCATCGAAGGCAAGGTTGTCGATCCGGCGCCCATCCCGCCGCACGCCATGAACGCAGAAGTGATGCCCGACGAGGCTTCCGAAACCGTCCCGCCCAAAGCGGAGAAGCAAGCCGGAACGAAGTCCACTTCGGCCAAGAAACCCAAGAAACCGTCACCGCCCGCCGAGCCTCCAAAGGAAATCTTTGGCCGCCCCGCAAACCTGAAGAGGCTGGAATGAGTTATCTGAACGACAAGAAGCGCGACATCCTGAAGCCTTTCCTCAAGGCATACTACCGGTTTCCGCGTCGGGAGCAGCTGGACCGACAGATGGAACACGTCGTCACAGATTACTTCACAAAGCTCGATATCGGGAAACCTTTCGAGGCCCGCGGCCTGATGGTGACAGGGGAGTCGAGGTCAGGCAAAAGCAAGGAGGTCAACTCCGTTATCGAAAAGTTCAACGCCGAGGGCATCAATCTGCCGGGCGGGATGCCCGCCCGATTTGTCGAATGTACTCTGTCCGGCATGCTCAGTTGGAAAGATCTCGGGATCGAAGTGCTCGAAGCCCTGGGGACGCCAATGCGTGCTCAGCGGACGCAGAGCTACATCTGGAACGAGGTCGAGAAACAGGCTCGGTTGCAGGGCGTCATCGGAATTCACTTTGATGAATGCCAACATATGTTCACGGAAACCGGCAAGACGACCAACGCCAAGGTGCTTGATGGTTTCAAATCCCTCTGCAAACACAAGCGTTGGCCGTTTGTGTTGATCCTGTCAGGCGTGCCGGACTTGGCGACCTTCGTGAACCCTTACGTTCAGTTGAAGGAACTGCTCTTTCCCGTGCACTTCGAAAAGATCGGCGGCCAAGATGATTTGGAAGAGATGAACAACCTGTGTTTCGCGTATGGGGACAAGGGCGATGTGAACTTCGGGCCGCTGGCCACGAAGGATTTCTATGAACGGCTGGCCTTTGCTTGTGCCAATCGTTGGGGCTTGGTCATCGAACTCGTCATCGAAGCTTTGGCTCTTTGCAGGATGGACGACCGCAAGGACATCAGCATTTCTTACTTCGAGAAAGCTTTCGCCCAGAAGAGCGGCCTGAGTTTGGGGTTTTCGCCGTTCAGCGTGGATGATTATCGCGAAGCCTTCTCCGAAGCCCAACTTCTCAAGCTCCTGCTCGACGACGACGAATAAAAAATCATTTTCTGCCAGTGCCTTAAAGGCCCGCTTCGGCGGGCCTTTTGCATTTCAGCGCCATGTAATCCCTGGGGTGAGCACGCTTATGGTTTGAGCGAGCACGCATATGCTGCAGGGTTGAAAAAAGCAAACTCAAGGCTTTGAAATTAAACGGTTTTATTCGGAAAATCTCGCCCAGAATCAGCAGGGTGAGCACGCTTATGGTTATTCAGCAGTTCACATGGCATTGTGACAAAGCGAATCAATTCGCCCCTGCCCCAAGATTGTTTTTCAACGGCAGTTGAACCGCGCTTGCCCCGGCAAATGTTTCCAGATCAGCGTCAGCCGCCACAGTGTTGCCGCGGCTCCCCCTTGTTTGACGGCGCGCGGGCCACAGTCCGACCCGGTTCAGCAATTAACCTTGTTCTTCAACATCTGTGATCGGCCCCAAGCGCCAAGCAGGATCGGTGGAGAATTGGTATGACGGATTACACGGGCACCACGGGCAATGACTCCCTTATCGGCGGCACTGGCGCTGACCTGTTCGCGGGCGACGCGGGCAATGACACGCTAAGCGGTCTGGCTGGCAACGATGTGATCTATGGCGACGCCGGGCGCGACTCACTTTTGGGCGGGGCCGATCACGACAGCCTGTTTGGCGGAACCGAGGCCGATACGCTGGATGGCGGTGCGGGCAACGACACGCTGGACGGCGGTGGCGACAATGACGTGCTCGTGGGCGGCACCGAAAACGATGTGCTTTATGGTGCTGCCGGGAATGACACGCTGGATGGTGGCACCTTCAACGACGTGCTGGACGGGGGCCTCGGGATCGACTCGATGCTGGGCGGTCTTGGCGATGATACCTATTACTTCGATGACATCGGTGATCTGATCATCGAAGCCGCGGCAAGCGGCACCGATCTGGTCATCGCCTCGATCAGCCATACCCTTGCCGCCAACATCGAAAACCTGCGTCTCGCAACCAATCTCGATTCGACCAATATCGACGGCACCGGCAATGCCCTGAACAATATCCTCCAAGGCAATGAAAGCACCGCGAATTGGGGCGGCGAGAACCGGCTTTACGGGTTGGACGGCGTCGATACGCTCTATGGCTACAACGGGCTGGACACGCTGGATGGCGGCACCGGTGCCGATGTGATGTATGGCGGCAAGCACAGCGATGTCTACATCGTCGACAGCATCGGCGATCAGGTGATGGAATATACCGGCGAAGGCGATGAAGACACGGTGGTCTCGTCGATCAACTATACGCTGTACACGCCGGTTACCTCGAACTTCATTGAAAACATCGAACTGTCGGGCACAGCCAACCTGACCGCCACCGGCAACGGGCTGGACAATACCCTGACCGGAAACCGCGGCAACAACAGCCTGAGCGGGGGCGGCGGCAACGACCTGCTGCGCGGCCAAGCGCTGGGCGACACCCTCGCAGGTGGGGATGACACGCTGGACGGCGGCATCGGCGATGACACGATGTATGGCGCGCTGGGCAATGACCTCTATTACGTCGACAGCGCAGACGATGAGGTGATCGAACGGTTCGAGCAGGGTATCGACACTGTTTTCAGCAGCCTCACGGCCTATACGCTTGAACAATATGTGGAAAATCTGGTGCTGTCAGGCGCGGCGCTGAACGGCACCGGCAATGGCGAAAACAACCGGATCGAAGGCAACAGCGCCAACAACCTTTTGTCAGGCGGCGCAAATCAGGACACGCTGATCGGTGGGTTGGGCAATGACACGCTGGACGGCGGCCTTGGCGATGACCTCATGCAGGGTGGCGCGGGCAATGACGTTTACCGCGTCAACACGATCAACGATGTGTCCGACGAATCCACGCTTGGGGCCACGGGCGTCGATCTGGTGGAGGCAACCGCCAGCCACACCCTTGGCACGGGCGTTGAAAACCTGACGATCACCTCGTCGGCGGCGGTGAACGGCACCGGCAACGCGTTGGACAACGTGCTGACAGGCGGCACCGGCAAGAACCTTTTGGATGGCGGGCTGGGCGATGACAGCCTTTATGGCGGCGGCGGCGATGACACCTTGATCGGTGGCAGCGGCACCGACAGTCTGGCAGGCGGCGCAGGCAACGACACCTATGTGCTGGATGCCATCACCGAAAGTGTGGTGGAGGCGGCCGCGGCGGGCAATGACACGGTGCAGATCGCCCAAAGCTATACGTTGGCCGAGAATTTCGAACACCTGACCCTTTTGGGCACCGGAGCCTTTGCGGCGACGGGCAATGCGGCAGCCAATATCCTGACGGGCAATACTGGCGACAACGGGCTTTACGGCGGGGCGCTGAACGACAAGCTTTACGGCGGCCTTGGCAACGATGTGCTGGAGGGCGGCAGCGGCAATGACACGCTGGATGGCGGCGTGGGCGATGACACCTACTTCATCGACTCGGCCAGCGACTCGATTGTCGAGGTTGCAACCGGCGGGACCGATCGGGTCTATGCCCTGGTCAGCCATACGCTGGGCACCAACGTAGAAAACATCGAGCTGATCGGCACCGCCCATCTCGCTGCAACCGGCAATGCCAAGAACAACTTGATGACCGGGAATACCGGAAACAACCTTGTCAGCGGCGGCAGCGGCAGTGATGTTCTGACAGGCAATGACGGCGACGACACGCTGGACGGGGGTCTTGGCAATGACACCCTGATCGGTGGGGCAGGCAATGATACCTTTGTCATCGATGTCGCGACCGATGTGATCGTCGAAACGGCGGAGGGCGGCACCGATACGGTCATGACGGCCCTTGCCCATATCCTTGCCGACACTTTCGAAAACCTTAGCTTGACGGGCACCGGATCGGTGGCGGGCACCGGCAACGCGGTGGACAATGTGTTGACCGGAAACACCGGGGCAAATGCGCTTTACGGGCTGGCGGGCAACGATACGCTGACCGGCGGCGCGGGCCACGATATGCTGGACGGTGGCACGGGCAATGATCTGATGATCGGCGGAATTGGCAACGATACCTTTGTGATCGACGCGCTGGGCGATCAGGCTGTGGAAGATGCGGCCGCAGGCATCGACACGCTGCGCACGGTATTTACCACCACGCTGGATCCGAATTTCGAAAACCTCGTCCTGCTCGGGGCCAACAATCTTGATGGCACCGGCACCGTTGCGGCAAACCGGCTGACCGGGAACGGCGGGGCCAACCAACTGTTCGGCTTGGAGGGCAATGACACGATTGGCGGCGGCGCGGGCGATGACTGGCTGGATGGCGGGGCCGGGGTGGATAGCCTTGTGGGCGGGCTGGGCGATGACGTTTACATCGTTGACGGCACGACCGACAAAATCGTCGAGGCGACGGCCTCGGGCACAGATACGGTCTATGCAGCGGCCAGCTATGTCCTGTCGGATTATCTGGAACGCCTGACCCTGACCGGAACCGCGGCCCTGAATGCCACCGGCAATGCTGAAGCAAACATCCTGACCGGCAACAGTGGCGCGAACAGTCTGAGCGGCGGGATCGGCAATGACACCTTGAACGCAGGCTGGGGCAGCGATGCCCTGAACGGCGGCGCAGGCGCGGATTCGATGGTCGGCGGCATGGGCAATGACGTCTATTACGTCGACAACGCGCTGGATGTCGTGGTCGAGGCCGCCGATGCCGGCACGGACCTGCTGCGGGTTACCACCCATGCCACGCTTGGGGCCAATGTGGAAAACATGGCCATGCTCAGCACCGGAGCCTATCGCGGCACCGGCAATGGGCTCGACAATGTGATGACCGGCAACGCGGGCAAGAACACCCTCTCGGGCATGGCGGGGGATGACACGCTGAACGGCGCCGCCGGGGCCGATGTGCTGACAGGTGGGATCGGGGCAGACCACTTCGTGTTCTCGTCGATCACCGCCGGCAATGACACCATTACCGATTTCAACGCGGTCAATGGCGGCGCGGCCGAGGGGGATGTGCTGCAATTCACCGGCCTGTTGGTAGGCAGCTTTGCCTATCGCGGGGCGGCAGCCTTTACCGCAGGGTCCAACAATTCCGAAGCCCGCTTTGATACGACGACGAAAAAGCTGTTGATCGACGTCGATGGCAATGGGGTGGCAGAATTTGCACTGACGCTGACCGGCATGGATGCCGCCAGCGATGTGACGGCGGCCAACTTCCTCTGGACCTGATCGGCCGGATCACCCAGAAAACGGCCCCTTCAAAACCAAAGCGCCGCCCGATCAGGGCGGCGTTTCTTCTGGGTGGCGATCAGAACCGCTTTCCCCCGCTGCGGCACAGGGCCTGCGCATGGGCGGCGCTGACGCCATTGCCCTGGGGCCAGATCTGCAACAAGCCGGTCCGCTCCGAGGCACCCTCTGGCGACAGCGAGAAGGTCACCCCTTCGCCCCCGCGCCGGGGCGGCGGGCTCAGCCGATAAACCGGCGTCGTGCCAGACAGCCCCAAGCCACGGATCACGAAATCGCCCGCCGCGCACCAGCTTTCCGGCGCGGCCTGACCAGCGCTGGGCTCGACGTTGATCTGATCGGCGCTGCCCTGCACCTCCACCCCGTTGCGCGCGGTAAAGGCCAGCGCGGGGGAAGCGATCAAAGACAAAAGCAGGATGGAACGGAACATGGGGAACCTCATACAAGGGTCTTTGGCCTATGTGTGGGCAAAGGCACGGGGAAACAAGGGGAGGGATTGCGGGGGGACACAGCCGGGCCGAAGCCCGACCGGCAAATAAGCGGTTTTTCAATCCAGCTTGTGAAAAAGCGCCCCGAAGGGCGCCTTTGTCACTGATCGAGGAAGCTGCGCAGCTTCCGGCTCCGGCTGGGGTGCTTCAGCTTGCGCAGCGCCTTGGCTTCGATCTGGCGGATGCGTTCGCGGGTGACGCTGAATTGCTGGCCCACTTCTTCCAGCGTATGATCGGTGTTCATCCCGATGCCGAACCGCATGCGCAACACGCGTTCTTCGCGCGGGGTCAGGCTGGCCAGAACCCGTGTCGTGGTCTCCTTCAGGTTTTCCTGAATGGCCGAATCCAACGGCAGCACGGCGTTCTTGTCTTCGATGAAATCGCCCAGCTGGCTGTCTTCTTCGTCGCCAATTGGGGTTTCCAAGGAAATCGGTTCCTTGGCGATCTTCATCACCTTGCGGACCTTTTCCAACGGCATCTGCAGCTTTTCGGCCAATTCTTCCGGCGTCGGCTCGCGGCCGATTTCGTGCAGCATCTGCCGCCCGGTGCGGACCAGCTTGTTGATCGTTTCGATCATATGCACCGGAATACGGATGGTGCGGGCCTGATCGGCGATCGAGCGGGTGATCGCCTGACGGATCCACCACGTCGCATAGGTCGAGAATTTATAGCCGCGGCGGTATTCGAACTTATCCACGGCCTTCATCAGGCCGATGTTGCCTTCCTGAATAAGATCAAGGAATTGCAACCCGCGGTTGGTGTATTTCTTGGCAATCGAGATCACCAGACGCAGGTTGGCCTCGACCATTTCCTTCTTGGCCTGACGGGCCTCTTTCTCGCCCTTTTGCACCTGATTGACGATGCGGCGGAATTCCGAAATGTCGACGCCGACATATTGGCCGACCTGCGCCATCTCGGCGCGCAACTCTTCCACCTTTTCGCGGGACTTCTCGATCAGGGCCTGCCAGCCACGCCCAGCCTTGGCGGCCATGCGGTCCAGCCAAGTCGGGTCCAACTCGTAGCCTTGATATTCATCGATGAATTCGCGGCGATTGATGCGGGCGGCGTCGGCCAGCTTCACCATGCCCGAGTTGATCGCCATGATGCGCTTGTTGATGCCATAAAGCTGGTCGATCAGGGCTTCGATCCGGTTGTTGTGCAGATGCAGCGCATTGACCAAGACCACGATTTCCGAGCGCAGCTTTTGATAGGCCGCCTCTTCCGAGGCCGAAAAGCGCACGGTTTCCGACAGGGTCGCCGACATACGGGCGTCCTGCATATCGGCCAGCTTGTCATAATCGCGGGCGATCAGATCCAGCGTTTCCAGAACCTTGGGCTTCAACGCGGCTTCCATCGCGGCCAAGGACATCGAGGCGCCGTCTTCGTCGTCGTCTTCCTCTGCCTCGGCGTAGATCGGGTTGCCGTCGGCATCCAGTTCCGGTTCGGCAGACCCTGCAGGGCGGCGCGGCGCGGCAGCGGTGTCGACCTCGACCCCTTCCAGATCCGGACCGCCGACCATTTCTTCGTCGCCATCAAGGCTGCGGCCAAAGGTGGCTTCAAGGTCGATCACGTCGCGCAGAAGGATGTCTTCGCTCAGAAGTTCGTCGCGCCAGATGATAATGGCCTGAAAGGTCAGCGGGCTTTCGCAAAGGCCCGCGATCATCGTGTTGCGGCCAGCCTCGATGCGCTTGGCGATGGCAATCTCGCCCTCGCGGCTCAGAAGTTCGACCGACCCCATTTCGCGCAGATACATCCGCACCGGGTCATCGGTCCGGTCCAGCGTTTCAGAGGTTGCGCCAACGACAGCAACCTCGCGCGAGGTCGAGGTGGTTTCCACCAACTCGCCCACCGGGGCCTCGCCCTCCTCCACTTCCTCATCGTCGATGATGTTGATGCCCATTTCGGACAGCATCGCCATGACGTCTTCGATCTGCTCGGACGAGACCTGCTCGGGCGGCATCACCGAATTCAGCTGGTCATAGGTGATGTAGCCGCGCTCTTTGGCGTCGGCGATCATCCGCTTTACGGCGGCCTGACTCAGATCAAGGGAAACATCGGCCTCTTCGCCTTCGGGCTTGCCGTCTTCGGTGTCTTTCGAGGCCATGTCGTCTCCGTCAGTCAAAATCGAATCAGGAAGCCGCGAATCAGAGCGGCAAGTTGCGAATCAATAGCGCGAATCATGGGAAAGCACAGGGGGGGTGCGTGCGCCGGTTTAGCGTTTCTTTTCCCAGACCTTTTCATCAATCATCGCCTGCAACACCCCCGACAGCGCGGCCCGATCTTCGCCCATGTCGGCCGCATCCTCACGCGAAGGGTGATCGGCCTTGTGGCGCGCCTCGGCGGCCTTGGAAAGCCGCCACGTCAGCCCCTCATCAGCAAGGCCGGTCAGGTCATGCACGGCGTCTTCCACCTCGCGGCGGGCCGCGCGATGGGCGTCAAGCTTGGCCATTTCTTCGGCCAGACAAAGCGTTGCAAGATCAACGTCCTGCCGGTTGCGGACCGGCGGGGCTATTTGGACATGGGGACGGCGCATCACCGCGTCAAGGGCGGCCCCGGCCTCGCGGTGCAAAATGCCGTGCAGGCTGGCGGCATCATCATCGGCATGGGTCAGCAAAAGCCGGCGCAGCGTGTTGTGATCTTCCCCGGTCAGGTCCAGCCGTTCCAGCGCACTTTCAAACCGGTGGATCAGACTGGGGTGCGCGATAAGGCTGGCCAAAATGACAGCCTCGCGCAGAATTTCCTCCACCGCTTGGCCTTGGGCCAAGGCTGACTGGCGGGCGCTGGCGGTGGGCGGCAGCGGCGTGCCTTTGGGGGTAAAGCGCTGCCGGAAGGCCGGAACCCGCGCCCCGCCCTGACCGAACAGGTCCAGCCGCAGGCGCTTGATATCCTCGCCGTAGTGGCTGCGGATCGAGGGATCGGCGATGCGCTTGAGATGCGCGCGCAGGCTTTTGTCGAGGGCCGCCTTGCGTTCTGGGCTGTCGAACACCCGGCCTTCGGTTTCACGCTTCCATAGAAGGTTGACCATGGGCTGGGCCGCCTCCAACACCGCCTGCATGGCAGCTGGGCCTTGGGCCTTGATAAGGTCATCGGGGTCTTGCCCGCCGGGCAGCACGGCAAAGCGCAGACCCTTGCCCGCCTCCAAGAGCGGCAGCGCAAGGTCGATCACACGCAGCGCCGCCCGGATGCCCGCCGCGTCGCCATCCAGCGAGATGACCGGTTCATCATGGATGCGCCACATCAGGCGCAGCTGGTCTTCCGTGACCGCTGTGCCAAGCGGCGCCACCGCCGCTGTGAACCCGGCCTCGGAAAGCGCGATCACATCCATGTAGCCTTCGGCAACGATCAGCGGCTTGCCCTTGCCCGCCGCCTCCCGCGCCGGGGCGTGGTTGTAGAGGTTGCGGCCCTTGTCAAAAATCTCGGTTTCCGGGCCGTTCAGGTATTTGGCGTTGTCCTTGGGGTCCATCGCCCGGCCGCCCAAGGAAATCGCCCTGCCCCGGCCATCGCGGATCGGGAAAATGATGCGGTTGCGGAAGCGGTCATAGGGCTCGCCCCCTTTGTCGGATTTGGCACAGAGACCCGCAGCGACGAGCAGATCGTCAGAAATGCCCTTTTGCTTCAGGGCCAGTTGCAGCCCGTGCCAGCCATTTGGGGCAAAGCCGATCTCCCAGCGGTCTTGCGCGGCGGGGGAAAGCCCGCGCTTGGCGAGATAGGCGCGGGCGTCAGCTGCGGCAGAGGTCTTTAGTTGCAGGCGGAACCATTTGACCGCCTCTTCCATCACCGCAATCAACTGGCTGCGGCGGTCAGCCACCTGAGCGGCCTGCGGATCGCGTGCGGGCATCGGCAGGCCTGCCTCACGCGCCAGCACTTCCACCGCCTCCATGAAGCCGAGATTCTCGGTCTCTTTGATGAAGGTCAGCGCGTCACCCTTGGCGTGACAGCCAAAGCAATAGTAATAGCCCTTGCGGTCATCCACATGAAAAGACGCGGTTTTTTCCTGATGGAACGGGCAAGGCGCCCACATGTCGCCCTTGCCCTGATTTGACTTGCGCGCATCCCAAGTAACCTTGCGCCCCACAACGGAGGACAGGGAGACGCGGGTGCGCAGTTCGTCAAGGAAACCGGGCGGCAGGGACATCTGAGCTTTCGTGGTGCTTTGGGCGCGTGGCGCACGGGGGTTTCACACCCCGCACCCCCGGAGGATATTTAGGCCACATTGAAGGCCAGAGTCACCCCAGAAGTTCGCGTGCAATCTGGTGGAAAATGGCGACGCCGGGTTGGATCAGGCTGTCGGGGAAATCATAGTCGGGATTGTGCAGGGCTGGCATCTTGTCGCCCGCGCCAAGAAAAAGCATGGCCGACCGCGTGCCGGTCTGGCCAAACCGCCCGAAATCTTCCGAGGCGCGCATCGGCAAATCGCCTTCATCATGGGAAATGCCAAGGGCATCCAGCGCCGCGGCAATGCGAGCAGTGGCCTCTGGGTGGTTCACTGAGGCGGCGAAATCATCATGTGTCTCAAAGCTGAGGGTCAGACCATGGGCCTTGGCCTGTTCTTCGGCCAGCGCCATCGCGTCGGCCCGCAGGGTGGCCATCGCCGCGTTTTCCGTGGTGCGCAGCGTGATCCAAAGCTCCGCCATCCCCGGCGCAATGCCGAAAGCGGGTTCGCCAAGCCGCGCATGGGTCACGGTGACCAGCCGGTAGCCCGGACGCAAGGGCCCGGGCGGGGCAAGTTGGGTGAAGGCCGTGACAAGATTGGCCAAAGCCAGCCCCGGCGAGGTGCCGGCCTCGGGTTGGCTGGCATGCGCTGTCTTGCCGTGCAGGGTGATTTTCAGCCCTTGGCTTGCGCAATTCACCACGCCAGATTTCAAGAGCCCTGTGCCAAAGGCCAACCCCGGCATGTTGTGGATCGAAAAAGCCCAATCGGGTTTGATCGCCGCAAAGGCCGGGTCCGCCACCACGGCGGCCGCACCTGAGCCGTCTTCCTCGGCGGGTTGGAACATCAGCACCACCCGCCCCCGTTCGGGCCGCTGGCGCGCGATCAAACGGCCAAGACCCATCAGAAGCGTCATATGCCCATCATGGCCGCACAGGTGCCCCTTGCCCGCAATGGTGGAGCGGTGGGGCGCGGTGGAAAGTTCCTCGATCGGCAGGGCATCCAACTCGGCGCGGAACAGCACCGTCGGACCGGGGGCGCGGCCGTTGAACACGGCAGCCACGCCATGGCCGCCAAGGCCCGTAAGGGTCTGGTCAGGACCGAGCGCCGCCAGCGCCTTCCCCACCCGTGCCGCCGTGCCCGCCTCATCGCGGCTGACCTCGGGGAAGCGGTGCAACACCCGCCGCCACTCGGTCAATTCCGCGATGTCGCGGTTGGTCAGCGTCATACGCGCGCCGCCACCGAACGCATGGCGGTTTCAATCTCGTGCCAGGCGGTGCGGACCATGGAGCGGAAGATCAGGATCAGAAAGCCTGCCTCGTCGCGGATCACCACGGCCGACATATGGCCAAGGGGCGCGCGGACGGCGCGGCCCGGCGGAAAGGCCTGCGCCCGCAGGTCCAAGGGGATTTGGCGCATCAAGACCTCTGCCGCAGCGTCGCCCGAGACGCGCAGCGCGGCCCAGCCGCCAGATTGGTCGGTGGTGGCAGCCGCTGTTCCAAACTCAGGCGCCTCGCCCCCGATCAGGAAAGCCTGATCGCGGCCAGTCCAAACCAATTGCACGGGGCCATTGGCAGACAGGCTGTTCGGGGCGGGGAACGAAAGGCCAAGCGGTTTCAAGACCTTGGCCACCGCCTTCTCTTGCCCCGGATAAAGGGCGACCGAGGTGATCGGGCCAAGTTCTGCCGGGTCCATCCGGCAGGCACCGTGGATCAGCGGCGCATGGTCAAGCGCAGGTTTCGCAATCAGTTCAGGCACGAAGTTTCTCCCCGTCCTTGTCGTGGAACACCGGGTCGCAGACCTCGGCCGTCAGATCGAGCCCGCGCAGATGGTCGACGATGCGGATTTTCTCGCCGTGGCGGGCACGGCCGTTTTTCAAGAAGCCCAAGCCCAGACAGGCCCCCATCAGATCGGAATGCGCAAAGGAGGTGATATAGCCTTGGCTTTCCTCGCGCCCAACCTTGTCGCCGGGCGTGAAAAGATGCGCGCCCGAACAGGGCGGTGTGCCGGTGGCAATTTTCAGACCAACCAACTGCTGACGCTCGGGCCCCACAAGGGCGGGCCGTGCCGCCATGGTCTTGCCAATGCAGTCCTTTTTCGCAGCGACCATCTTTTCCATGCCAATGTCATAGGCCGTGGTGCGGCCATGAATTTCGGCATGGGTGATAAAGCCCTTTTCAACGCGCAACACGTTCAAGGCCTCCATCCCATAAGGCCCGCCGCCCATGGTTTCGGCCTTGGCGACCAGATCGCGGAAGAGGCTTTCGCCAAAGCGGGTTGGAACGGCGATTTCATAGCCCTCTTCGCCGGAAAATGAGATCCGGAAAAGTCGTGCCGACACACCGCCAAGCTGCACCGCGCCGCACGCCATGAAGGGAAACTCGCCCAAAGGCTGATCGAGAACAGCGTTCAGCAATGCGCGGGATTTCGGCCCGGCGACAGCAAACTGCGCCCAAGATTCAGTCACGGAAATGAAGCGCACATCCCAGTCCGCGCAATGGGTCTGATGCACGAAATCCAGATGCCGCATCACCTGCCCTGCCGCCGCCGTGGTGGTGGTCATCAGGTAGTGATTTTCGCCCAGACGTGCGGTGGTGCCGTCATCCATGACGAAACCATCCTCGCGCAGCATCAACCCATAACGCACCCGGTTCAGCGCCAAGCTGCTGAAGGTGTTGGTGTAGACCAGATCCAGAAAACGCGCCGCGTCACGACCCTGAATGTCGATCTTGCCAAGCGTCGAGACATCGGCCACGCCCACGGCGCCCCGCACCATTGCGACCTCGCGGTCACAGCTCTCGCGCCACGTCGCTTCACCCGGCTTGGGGAAATAGCTGGGGCGATACCAAAGCCCTGCCTCGATCATCGGCGCGCCCCGGTCGCGGCTGGCCTGATCAGAGGTCAAAAACCGCTGCGGCGCAAAGCCAAGCCCGCGCCCGCCAGCCCCCAAAGCCGCAACAGAAACCGGCACATAGGGCGGGCGGAAGGTGGTGATCCCGGTTTCCGGGATGGCGCGGCCCGTCGCATCCGCCAACACGGCCAAAGCCCCGACATTCGAGTTCTTGCCCTGATCCGGCGCCATACCTTGCGTCGTGTAGCGCTTCATATGCTCCACCGAGGTGTAGCCTTCCTGTGCGGCGAGCTTCACATCCTTGGTGGTCACATCATTGGCGAAATCAACCCAAGCCCGGCCCTTGCCCTCGACCGCCCAGAGAGGTTCGATCGCATAAGGCAGCCCCTCGGCGCGGGGCAAAGCCAGCTTGGCCGGGGTCAGCCCCAGATCGGCCAGCGCCGCCTCGGCCGCGGCATGGCCTGCGGCAAGGCAGCCGTGACTGGTGAAGGTGCCATTGGCAGCACCAGCCGCCGTCAGCCCCGGCACCGCACCCTCCATCGGCACAAAGGCCGCCAGCTCATCCGACCAGCGCGGACGCCCGCCCATGTGGCAGGTCAGGTGCAGCGTCGGGTTCCAACCGCCGGACATGGCCAGACAATCGGTTTCCAGCTTGAACTCACCGCCCGCGTGGTGACCCTCGATCAGACGCAGGCCATGGCGGCCCGTGGTATTGGTGACCCGCGCGCCCAGATAAACCGGGCAATCTTCCACCGTGCTGGCACTGGCGCGGCTATCAAGGATCGCCGCCACCTGCACGCCCGCCGCCATCAGATCGCGCGCAGCCGCCCGCGCGCCATCATTGTTGGCAAACAGCGTTACCCGCTTGCCGGGCGCCACGCCATAACGGTTGAGATAGGTCTGCACAGCACCCGCCATCATGATGCCGGGCCGGTCGTTCATCGGGAAGGCAATCGGCCGTTCCAAGGCCCCTGCGGCAAGAATCGCACGCCGGGCGGTGATGCGCCAAAACGCCTCGCGCGGCAGATCGGGACGGGCAGATTTGTGCAGGCCAACCCGCTCCAACGCGCCGTAAATGCCGCCGTCATAAGCCCCCGTCACCGTGGTACGCGGCATCAGGCGCACATTCGGCAGGCTACCAAGCTCGGCCAGAACCTGACCGACCCAAGACAGACCCGGCTGGCCATCCACCGTCTCGCCATTCGACAAAAGCCGCCCACCCATGCGCGCGTCTTCATCGGCAAGGATCACATCCGCCCCGGCCCGTGCCGCTGTCAGGGCCGCCATCAGCCCCGTCGGCCCAGCGCCAATCACCAGAAGATCACAAAAGGCAAAGGCCTTTTCGTAATGCCCCTCGTCATGCTTGCCCGACAGGCTTCCAAGCCCCGCCGCGCGGCGGATCGCGGGCTCATAAAGCTTTTCCCAAAAGGCGCGCGGCCACATGAAGGTCTTGTAGTAAAAGCCCGCCGAAAAGAACGGCGCCATCAGGTCATTCACCGCCAGCAAATCCCAGCGCAGCGACCCCATGCGGTTCTGGCTGCGGGTGTTCAGACCGTCAAAGATTTCCTGCACCGTGGCGCGCACGTTCGGGGTCTGGTTGGTGGCACCATGCACCTCGATCAGGGCGTTCGGCTCCTCGGCCCCCGCGGTCAAAACGCCGCGCGGCCGGTGATATTTGAAACTGCGCCCCACCACCCTGACGCCCGAGGCCAACAAGGCCGAGGCCACGGTGTCGCCCTTGAAGCCCGCATAGGACTTACCGTCAAAGGTGAAGGAGACCGGCTTGTTCCGGTCGATCAGCCCCCTGCCCGCGATCCTCATTGCGCATCCCCCTTCCGACCAGCGACCAATTCGGCCCCGTAAATCTCGTGGCTGACCGTGTTGCGATGGACCCGAAGCCATTGGGCGCAACCCGCTTCGTGATACCACAGATCATGCGTCTCGCCCGCCGGATTGGCGCGCAAATGCAGATGGTCATCCCACGCTGCCTCTCCCGCATCCGGCGAGGGGCGGTTCAGATAGTCGTCAGAGCCGTAATAGGTAAACTCGCGCCGGTCGCGCGGGCCACAGAGGGGGCAAGGAATTCGCATCTCTAGTCTCCTGAAACGGCAGTCAAAATGGGCTCTGCCCCTCGGCGCATCCGCGCCTCACCCCGGAGTATCTTCGCCAAGATGAAACGGCATATGGATTTCATCTTGATCCAAATACTGCCGCCGGAGGCTCCCCCGAAAGGGACGGGGTGGGATGGTATAAGGTTGGGCGCGCAGGTCATGTCAGTGCAGGTTGTGCTGGCTGCCGGTGCCTTCTTCGTCGATGACATGGCCGGTGCGGAAGCGGTCAAGGCGGAAACGGCGGGCGACCTCGTGGCTCTCGCCCGTGGCCATCAGATGCGCCATGCACCAGCCCGACGCCGGGGTGGCCTTGAAGCCGCCGTAGTTCCAGCCGGCATCCACAAACAGCCCCTCAACCGGGGTCTTGTCGATGATCGGAGAGCCATCTGGCGTCATATCCATGATGCCGCCCCAGCCGCGCAGGATCTTGGCGCGACCGATCATCGGCATCAGCGTCATGGCCGCTTCCATCACATGTTCCAGCATCGGCAGGTTGCCGCGCGCGGCGTAAGAGGCGTAGAAATCCAGATCGCCCCCGAAGACAAGGCCCCCCTTGTCGGACTGGCTGATATAGAAATGCCCCATGCCAAAGGAGATCACGCTATCGATCACCGGCTTCAGCCCTTCGGTCACAAAGGCTTGTAGCACATGGCTTTCGATCGGCAGGCGCATCCCTGCCATAGCCGCAACCTGGCTTGACCGGCCCGCGACCACCATGCCGACCTTCTTGGCCTTGATCGGTCCGCGCGTCGTTTGCACGCCGGTCACGCGACCGTTTTGGATATCGATCCCGGTCACTTCGCAGTTCTGGATCAGATCAACCCCAAAGCGATCAGCACCGCGCGCATAGCCCCAAGCCACCGCATCGTGCCGTGCGGTGCCTGCGCGCCATTGCATCAGCCCGCCATAGATCGGGAAGCGGGTTTGTTCATAATCAAGGTAGGGTGCGAAATCGCGTACCTGATCCAGCGACCAAAGTTCGGCATCGTCGCCCTGATTGACGATCGCATTGCCGCGACGCGCCAAAGCGTCACGCTGGCCGTCGGAATGGGCAAGGATAAGCTGGCCGCGCTGCGAATGCATCACGTTGTAATTCAGCTCGGACTCAAGGTTTTCCCAAAGCTTCAGCGAATGGCTGTAGAATTCGGAATTGCCCGGCAAAAAGTAGTTGGCGCGCACGATCGTCGTGTTGCGACCGACGTTGCCGCCGCCGAGATAGCCTTTTTCCAGAACCGCAATGTTGCGCAGCCCATGGTTCTTGGCCAGATAATAGGCCGTCGACAGGCCATGCCCGCCCCCACCGATGATGATCGCGTCATATTCCGGTTTGGGCGCAGGCGTGCGCCAAGCGGGCTTCCAGCCCTTGTTGCCGAAAAGCCCTTCGGTGAAGACCTTGAGACCGGAATAGCGCATGTGTCGCCCCATCTTGTTGCCGCCACTGAAACGGCATCTTGGGCTATATGCAAGAGGGATCAGCGGTTTCCTGCGCCGCAGGCGACAGAGATTGTCGCTTTCAGGGCGCCGACAGCCGCAAGTGCAGCCGCGCCAGCGCCTGTTCGGGCGACATCTGCCCGCCGTTTTCCACCCCTGCCGCCCAAAGCCCGGCGCCAGCGGCATAGGCCCCGGGTTCAAGCCCCCCGGCAAGGCATTGGCTGACAGCCACCATCGGCTTGCCTTTGAAGCCCACCAAGGCCTCGACCAGCGCATCCGGCATGGTGCCCGCCCCAAACACCCGCAGGACGGCCCCGTCAAGCGTGCCAAGCTGCGCGGCCAGCGCGCGCGGCGCCAAGCCGGGGCTGAGCGTCACAAGGCCAACCGTCTTTGACAGGTCATAGCGCGGCGCGGCTGCAAACGGTGCGGTCAGCGCCCCCGCCTGCACAAAGGCACGTTCGTCTTGCGAATGTTGCTTGGACACCGCGCCCGCCGCCAAAACCTGCCCGCCGAAGGCGAGCCAGACACCCGGATCGCCCGCGAGTGCCGTTTGAATTGCCAGCTTGAGGTTGCGCTCAGCGTCCGATCCCGCCGCACCCAAGGGATGCATGGAGCCGGTAAGGACCACGCATCTGCCCTGCCCGGCCAAGGCCGCATCCAGCGCAGCGCCGGTAAAGGCCATGGTATCAGTGCCGTGAGTGACAATCACCGCCCCCGGCGCGGCGCCAATCCGGTCCAAAAGCGCGTTCCAGATCGCGGGGCCCACATTGGCGCTGTCAACCAACGGGTCCAGCTTTTGATGATCAAGCCCCTGCCCCGGTGCGATCAGCGCCAGCGCCGCCGCGACCTTTTCAGGCGCGGGACGCAAGCCTTCGGGACCATCCGTCATGCAGATGGTCCCACCGGTTTCAATTAAGGTCAGCTTGGTCAACGGTTCTTACAGCCCCTTGGACCGGTAGGTTTTCGCCACGCGGTCAATCGCCACGATATAGGCTGCTACCCGCAGGTCATTCACATCGGTCCGGCCATGCCAGACCTCTCGCATCGCCTGATAGGCGGTGCGCATGGTGTCATCAAGACCCGAGCGCACGAGGGCAAGTTCATCCGACCCTTGCAGGAATTTCTGCTTGAAATCAGCGTTCAGCGACCACCCCAAGCCCTGATCGGCAGACAGCTGCTCCAATTCCTCGACCAACAGCCGCGAGCGAGCTTCTTCGGCCCGGCGCTGCATGCGGCCAAAGCGGATATGCGACAAGTTCTTGACCCATTCGAAATAGCTGACCGTCACCCCGCCTGCGTTGGCATACATGTCGGGGATGATGAGCGTGCCTTTCTTGCGCAGGATCTCATCGGCGCCAAAGGTCACCGGGCCGTTCGCGGCCTCGATGATGAGCGGCGCCTTGATGCGGGCGGCGTTGCCAAGGTTGATGACACCTTCCATCGCGGCCGGGATCAGGATGTCACATTCCATCTCCAGCACGGCCGAACCGTCGATCACATGGCGGCCCTTGGGGTAATCTGCCAAGCCACCCGTGCGGTTCATGTGCTGGCGCAACTCTTCGATGTTGATGCCCTTTTCATCGATGATTGCGCCGTCGCGTTCGATCACCGCAATGACCCGCACGCCGTCTTCCTCCGACAGGAATTTGGCGGCGTGATAGCCCACATTGCCAAGCCCCTGCACGATCACGCGCTTGCCATCCAGATCGCCGGTCAGACGCGCGGCTTCCTTGTCTTCGCGGTAGCGGAAGAATTCGCGCAGACCGAATTGTACGCCGCGGCCCGTCGCCTCGACCCGCCCCTGAATACCGCCGGCATGCGGCGGCTTTCCGGTGACGCAGGCCTTGGCGTTGATGTCTGTGGTGTTCATCCGGGCGTATTGGTCGGCGATCCAAGCCATCTCACGCTCGCCCGTGCCCATGTCGGGGGCCGGTACGTTCTGGGCGGGGTTGATGAGATCGCGCTTGATAAGTTCATAGGCAAAGCGGCGGGTGATCTGTTCCAGTTCATGCTCGTCCCACTGGCGCGGGTCGATGCAAAGACCGCCCTTCGATCCGCCAAAGGGCGTTTCCACCAAGGCGCATTTGTAGGTCATCAGGGCGGCGAGCGCCTCCACCTCGTCTTGGTTGACGCCGGTGGCATAGCGGATACCGCCCTTGACCGGTTCCATATGTTCGGAATGGACCGAGCGATAGCCGACAAAGGTTTCGATCTTGCCGCGCAAACGCACCCCGAAACGCACCGTGTAGGTCGAGTTGCAGACCCGGATCTTTTCTTCAAGGCCGGGGCTGAGATCCATCAGCGCGGTGGCGCGCTTGAACATCAGGTCTACGGATTCACGAAAGCTGGGCTCGCCTGCGACGGACATATGGGTTCCTCCCTTTGGTCGCCAACGCGGCAACCACTGCCCCAAGGTTTAGGGCGAAAGACTGGCAAATGTCTGCGTCGAAAGGACGATTATTTCCGTCACTTTGTAGCATTAAGTGATTCGTAACCAACCGTTTTGGACAGCATTGCCCTCTCGGCGCCCCATTTCGATCAGTTCGACGTTTCGCACCGTGCGACAATCCGGCCCGCGCCCCATGCATCGTTTCCCGCCATGCCGCGAAGGCCCGCTTTCGCCGCCTTTGCCACAATTTCGCCACAACTTCTGGACATCGACAAGGCGGGGGCAAGGAAAACTGGTGTCGGGGAAACCCGGTCCGGGACACAGAAAGCAAAGATCATGGCTGCCCGCATCTTTTCCCGTCTGAGAAGCTTTCGTGATGCCCAGGACGGCGCGCTGATCATCTTCGCGCTGTTTCTTTTCGTCCTGATGGCGATCATGGGCGGCATCGCCATCGACCTGATGAAGAACGAACACATCCGCACCCAACTGACCCAGACGCTGGACCGTTGCACGCTGATGGCGGCCAGTCTTAACCAACGGCTGGACCCCGAAGAGGTGGTGCGCGATTGCGTGGAAAAGGCCGGGCTGTCGGACACGCTGCGTATCGTGCAGGTGGCGAGCGGGATGAATTCGCGGGACGTGAAATCGGTGGCGCGCGTCGACAGCAAGCCCTTCTTCATGCATATGATCGGCATCGACACCTTTGACGCGGCCGCCCTGTCGCGCGCCGAGCAGAAGATCACCAATGTCGAGATTGCACTGGTTCTGGATGTGTCCGGCTCGATGGCGGGGGCCAAGATTGCCAACTTGCGCGCCGCCGCATCGGATTTCGTGGCCACCATGATGGACAGCGATCCAAACCGCCGCATCTCAATTTCCATCGTGCCGTACAATGCGCAGGTGAACCTTGGGCCAACCCTCTTGGCGAAATACAATGTCACCAGCCCGCATAATGCGCTGAACCGACCAACGGATGTCGCCAACCACAATTGCCTTGAACTGCCGTCCTCTGTCTTTGCCACGGCAGGCATCTCACGCACGGTGGAACTGCCGCAGATGGCGCAATCGGACCATTATTACAGCACCAACACCGGTGCCTTCTACACCCCGCCGACCGATGCCAGCGCTGTGCCGAATTTCAACGCCAACTATTGCCGCACCGAGGCGAACAACGTGGTGCGCATGCCCAGCCAGAACAAGGCGCAGTTGCAGGGCTGGGTCAACGGACTGACCGCCAATGGCAACACCTCGATCGTCTTGGGCATGAAATGGGGCACCGCCCTGCTCGATGTATCGGCGCGCCCGATTTACAACGAATTCATCGGCGCAGGCCTGATGGACGCCAATCTGGCCGGTCGCCCGTTTGAGGACGCGGACCCGGACTCGATGAAGGTGATCGTGCTCATGACCGATGGCGAGCATGTGGCGCATGACCGGATCAATGACGCCTATAAATCCGGCCCATCGCCGATCTGGCGCAGTTCCGGCGATGGCCGCTATTCGATCTTCCACGCCGCCCAGCCCGGCAACAAATACTATGTGCCGCATCTGAACGCTTGGCGTGCAACCGCTTGGACCAACAATACCACCCCCGCTGTGCAACAGGACTGGCGCTCGGTCTGGACCAATCTCAAGCTCAGCTATGTGGCTTGGCAGTTCTATGGCCGCCCCTATGGCGCTGCAGCCTATAACAACGCGATCAACACGATGCGCTCGACCTATCTGTCGGTGGCGGACATGAACGCGCGGCTGCAAGCCACCTGCACGCAGGCCAAGAATGCAGGGGTCATCGTCTACGGCATCGCCTTTGAGGCCCCGCTGAACGGCCAGACCCAGATTTCGCAATGCGCCACCTCGGTCAATCACTACTTCGAGGCCGATGGCGCTGAAATCGGCACCGCCTTTGACACCATCGCGTCGAACCTGACGATGCTGAAGTTGACACAATAAGGGCCTTTGGGGCCGCTTGATTTGCGCCGGGCCATGCAGGCGGTCCGGCGCGTTGCGAATCAAGACGGCCCGTTTACCAGAATTTCCGAAACAGTGTTTCTCCCAAGCCCAGCACTGTGTTTGTTTCCGCTCCGTCAACGATCCCCCCCGATTGTTTCCAGCTACCCCGCAAATTATTGATATTTAAAAGGCTTTCCACAGATCGCGCATCTTGCAGCCACATTTCGGCCGCAGGGACACAGCATAGATCGTTTCTGGACCGGTCGGGGCAGAACGCCGTTTGACCGCAGGGATCGAAACATCTGGAGGCGCAGCATGGCGCACATTGTGGCGAATGACGGCAAAGGGGCGTCCCTGCGGACGACGGCCTTGCGTCGCTATAAGACGGCCGAGGATGGAAACCTGACGATCCTTGCGCTCTGCCTTTTTCTGCTGATGGCGATGATCGGGGGCATCACCGTTGACCTGATGCGCTATGAAACCACGCGCACATCCCTGCAAAACACGCTCGACAGGGCCACACTGGCCGCCGCCGCGCTCAGCCAGCAGTTGGACGCCGAAGATGTGGTGACCGACTATTTCGCCAAGGCCAACCTGTCGCAATACCTGCGCTCGGTTTCGGTCGAAGAAGGCCTGAACTACCGCGAGGTGGTCGCCGACGCCGAGGCCGCGACCAACCCCTTTTTCATGCACCTGATCGGCATCAACGAACTGGATGCCCCCGGCCATTCGATGGCCGAACAGCGCATGACCAATGTCGAAATCATGCTGGTGCTGGACGTATCGGGGTCGATGAACAGCAACAGCCGCCTGACCAACCTGAAGTCTGCCGCCAAGGAATTCGTCGATACCGTGCTGTCGTCGGATGACGAAGACCGTATCTCGATTGGCATCGTGCCGTTCAACGGGCAGGTCGATGTCGGCACCGCACTTGGCGAGCGCTACAATCTGACCAAGAAGCATTTTGTGCCGGACATCAACTGTGTTGACCTTCCGTCCTCGGTCTATGCCAGCGCCGGGCTGTCAACCACCCAAGACCTGCCGATGACCACGCCGACCGATACCTATTCCACCACCAGCAAGACGGATGGCTATATCGGCCGCACCGACAGCAACTATGCGATCAACGAAGACGCGAACCGTTGGTGCCCAGACGTCAACAACACCAACGCCATCATGCTGCCCTCGCAAAGCATTTCGGCCTTGCAAGCCAAGATTCAGGGGCTGACCGGCACGGGTGCCACCTCGATCAACGCGGGTCTGAAATGGGGCATGGCCATGCTGGACCCCGGCACCCAAGGCGTCTTTGCTCATTTCGTCGGCACCGGTGTCATTCCCAGCGTCTTTGCGGGCCGCCCGTTCCAGTTCACCGACCCGGAATCGATGAAGGTGATCGTGCTGATGACCGATGGCGAACATTTTGCCGAAGACCGTCTGAACAACACCTACAAGGCGGGCGAAACCGGCCTGAACGGCACGCAGCAGATCTTCAAATCGCCCTATGACGGCAACTATTCGATCCGCTTCACCACGGGCCGTCCTGCTGTGGCAGCGGCCAACCAGTATTGGGTGCCACACCGCAACGAATGGCGCGCCCTGCCTTGGACCAACACCTCGAACACCAATGCCGCCACGCTGAAGCCGATCAATTTCGAAACGATGTGGGCCGAAGTGCGGCTGCAATGGGTGGTCTGGCAACTCTATGCCCGGGCGCTTGGCACCTCCAGCAGCACCCGCACCACGCAATTCAACACCTGGCTTGCCACCTTCCGCGAACAGACCGCGACGGGGACGATGAACGCGCAACTGCAGTCCATGTGCGCCTTGGCCGAGCAAAACGGCGTGACCGTCTACGGCATCGCGTTTGAGGCCCCGGCCGGCGGCCAAAGCCAGATTTCGCAATGCGCCACCTCGCCCGCGCATTACTTCAACGCCTCGGGCTTGCAGATCCGCACCGCCTTTCGCGCCATCGCCAGCAACATCAGCCATCTGAGGTTGACCCAATGACCCGCCTTTTCCGCAAGCAATTGCGCCGTTTCGGCCTGAGTGAAAGCGGCACCGCCGCCGTCGAGTTCGCCATGGCGGTGCCGCTACTGATCGCCATCTTCATGGCCTCGTTCGAAAGTGGCTTTCTGATGATCCGGTCTTTGATGCTGGAACAATCGGTCGACATGACCATGCGCGAATTGCGTCTGGGCCATTACCCGATCCCGACCGCCGCCCTGTTGAAAGAGGAAATCTGCAAGCGCAGCGTGGTCTTGAAGGATTGCGAAGCAAACATCTCGATCGAGATGACCCGCATCAGCACGGCGAACTGGACGCTCCCGAGCAGCCGGATCGCCTGCGTGGACCGCGAGGAGGACATCCTTCCCGTCACCACCATGCACATGCCACCCCAGCAAAACGACATCATGGTGGTACGGGTTTGCGTGGTGCAGGACGCCATGTTCCCCACCACCGGCATTGGCCTTGGCCTGCCAAAGGATGCGCAGGGCGGCTACGGGCTGGTGTCCGTTTCTGCATTCGTGACCGAACCGAGCTGAGGGAGGATCACATGTTGTCACTTCGCAAAATCCTGCGCCGTTTCGGTACAGATGAGACGGGCACGCTGATGGCCGAATCCGTTCTGGTTCTGCCGTTCATGCTGTGGTCCTATCTGGCGCTGTTCGTCTATTGGGACAGCTACCGCGCGGTGAATGTCGTACAAAAGGCGGCCTACACCATCTCGGACATGATCTCGCGCGAGATGTTGGCGGTGAACGACACCTATATCAACGGCATGGATTCGATGATGGAATACCTGATCGACTCGGATCGGGATGCCAAAACCCGTGTCTCGTCGATCACCTGGTCGCAGCTCAACAACCGCTACGAGGTGCAGTGGTCGCGCTCTCCCGGCAATGCGATGCCGCAACTGACAACGGCCACCGTGGCCCCCTTGGCCGACCGGCTGCCCACCATGTTCGATGGCGACTTCATTGTGCTGGTCGAGGTGGAGGTGGGGTATCACCCGTCGTTCAATGTCGGCATCGGCGATCAGACAATGAAGCAATTCATCGCAACCCGCCCGCGTTTCCTGAGCAAGATCTGCATGACCGGCGTGGCCTGTACCTGATCCCTCTCCGCCTTCTTGTGCGGTTTTGCACAAATGCCCTGCGGCAACTTTGCGTTGCGGTAGGGCGTTTGCTTGCCTAGCTAGGGGCAAGAACAGACCCCCACAGGAGACAGACCATGTCGATCCGCCCCGTCACCTCGACCAGCCGCGCCCGCCCTGCCACAGAGGGCGCCGGCGTCCATTTGCACCGCGCCTTCGGCTTCGGCGACCCCGAGCGGATGGACCCGTTCCTGTTGTTTGACGATTTTCGCGGTGATCATCCGCGCGACTATATGGCAGGCTTTCCCTGGCACCCGCACCGCGGCATTGAAACCATCACCTATGTGCTGGCCGGATCGGTCGACCATGGCGACAGCCTTGGCAATCGCGGCACGCTGAAGGGCGGCGATGTGCAATGGATGACCGCGGGTTCGGGCATCCTGCATCAGGAAATGCCCAAAGGGAACGCCAAAGGGCAGATGCATGGCTTTCAGCTTTGGGCGAACCTGCCGGGCCATCTGAAAATGACCCAGCCGCGCTATCAGGATGTGCGCTCGGGCGATATTCCGGAAGTGATCGACGATGACGGCACCGTGGTGCGGGTGATCGTGGGCGAATTCTGGGGCAAGAAAGGCCCGGTCGATGGCATCGCCGCCGACCCGCAATATCTTGACATCTTTGTGCCTGAAGGGCGGAAAAAGACCTTCAAGATCGACACCCGCCGCCATGCCTTTGCCTATGTCTTTGATGGCGCGGCCAAGTTCTCTGATGCGGCCCGCCCGCGCGGGGTGCTGTTGGAAAAGGAAGTGGCGGGTGAGGAAGTGAACATCCGCGATCTTTCCGGCAACCGCACGCTGGTGGAGTTTGGCAAAGGTGACGAGGTGACGGTGCAGGCCGGGCCTGATGGCGTACGGTTTTTGCTGATTTCGGGCGCGCCGTTGCAAGAACCCGTTGCTTGGCATGGCCCCATCGTGATGAACACCCGGGCCGAATTGGAAACGGCGATGCGCGAATTGCGCAACGGCACCTTCATCAAACCGGCCCACTGACCGGGCAATTTCAAGGGGCGGTCTTGCGCCGCCCCTTTCGCCAAAGCCCCCAATCGGCTAATCTGTCGGGCATGACCCGTGCCGTACCCGCCTTGTTCCTGTTCCTCGCCGCCTGCTCGGATTTTCCGCAACTGGGACATCCCGACGCTGCGCTGGTTGGTCCCAACACAACGCCCCCCCTTTTGACCGAGGCCGAACTGACCGCCATCGGTGCCACCGCACCCGATCGCTCAAACGCGCTGTCGGCCGAAGCGGCGGCCCTGCGGACCCGCGCTGAAAACTTGCGCGCCCGCTGACCTGCTGGCGCGTTGCACCCGTGGCGCGAAACCGCTAACAGGCGGGAAGCAATCACGACGAGGTTTCCCATGTCCGCCCCCACATCCATCGCCCCCTTGCGTCTTGGTCTGGCCGGGCTTGGCACCGTGGGCATCGGTGTCGTCAAAATCGTGCAAGAACACGCCGCCCTGATCGAGGCCCGCACCGGCCGCAAGGTTGTCATCACCGCCGTCTCGGCCCGCGACCGCACCAAGAATCGCGATGCGGATCTGTCGGGCTATGCTTGGGAAACCGATCCTGTCGCGCTGGCCCATCGCGAAGACGTCGATGTCTTCGTCGAGGTGATGGGCGGCCACGAAGGCCCGGCCCGTGACGCGACCGAAGCCGCCCTTGCCACCGGCAAGGATGTGGTCACCGCCAACAAGGCGCTCTTGGCCCATCACGGTCAGGCGCTGGCCTTGGCCGCCGAGGCGGCGGGCCGCGTGATCCGGTTCGAGGCTGCCGTTGCAGGTGGTATCCCGGTCATCAAGGCGCTGACCGAAGGTCTTGCAGGCAACCGGATGAAGCGCGTCATGGGCGTGATGAACGGCTCATGCAATTACATTCTGACCCGGATGCAGTCCGCGAACCTGAGCTATGAAACCGTTTTCGAAGAGGCCCGGCAGCTGGGCTATCTGGAAGCCGATCCCAATCTGGACGTCGGCGGGATCGACGCGGGCCACAAGCTCAGCCTTCTCGCCTCCATCGCCTTTGGCACCAAAGTGTCGTTTGGCGCGGTAGAATTGGAAGGCATCGGCAAGGTGTCCATCGACGATATCCGTCTGGCCGAGGATATGGGCTACCGTATCAAACTTCTGGGCGTCGCGCAGATGACCGGCCGCGGGCTGGAACAGCGGATGACGCCCTGCCTTGTGCCGGCCTCGCACCCCTTGGGTCAGCTGCAGGGCGGCACCAATATGGTCGTGCTGGAAGGCGACAGCGTTGGCCAGATCGTGATGCGTGGCCCCGGCGCTGGCATGGGGCCAACCGCAAGCGCCGTAATGGGCGATGTGATCGACCTTGCGCGCGGCTTGCGGCTGCCGACCTTTGGTCAGCCTGCCGCCACGCTGGCCGACGCCACCCCGGCAAAATCAGCGACCCCCGCCTCTTATTACCTGCGCATGACGCTTTTGGACAAACCCGGCGCCTTGGCGAAAATCGCCACCTGTCTGGGCGAGGCCGGGGTCTCTATCGATCAGATGCGCCAATATGGCCATGAAGGCACCAATGCCCCGGTGCTGATCGTGACCCATAAGGCCAGCCGCGACGACATTGACCACGCCATGGGCCGCTTTGCCGCCACCGGCGTTTTGGTCGGCGCGCCGGTCGCCCTGCGCATCGAGGACGTCTGACGGCCCCGCGTTAGCGCAACCCCCCTTGCCGCCCGGGCCTTTGGCCCGCTACACGGGGGGCAACCCCATGCTTCAAGGATGCCCAAGATGGCCGACGCCAAGGATTTTCAGGACCGCTTGCTTTCCCTCGGCCTTGCCCGGGTTTCCGAGGCCGCAGCCCTCGCCTCGGCCCGCCTCGTCGGGCGCGGCGATGAAAAGGCCGCCGATCAGGCCGCCGTCAACGCCATGCGCGACCAGCTGAACCTTCTCGACATCGCGGGTGTCGTGGTGATCGGCGAAGGCGAGCGTGACGAGGCCCCGATGCTCTACATCGGCGAAGAGGTTGGCACCGGCAAAGGCCCGGCGGTGGATATCGCGCTGGACCCCTTGGAAGGCACCACGCTGACGGCCAAAGACATGCCGAACGCGCTGACCGTGATAGCCATGGCCCCACGCGGCACGCTTTTGCATGCGCCGGACGTTTACATGGAAAAGCTGGCCATCGGCCCCGGCTATGCCGTGGATACCGTGACCTTGGATATGTCGCCCGCCGAACGGGTGCGGGCGCTGGCCCATGCCAAGGGCTGCGCGCCCGAAGATATCACCGTGTGCATTCTGGAACGCCCGCGGCATGAAGCCATGATCGAGGAAGTCCGCTCTACCGGGGCAGCGATCCGGCTGATCACCGATGGCGATGTGGCCGGCGTGATCCATTGCGCCGAAAGCGAGATCACCGGCATCGACATGTATATGGGTTCGGGCGGCGCGCCCGAAGGGGTGCTGGCGGCCTCGGCCCTGAAATGCATGGGCGGGCAGATTTACGGCAAGCTTTTGTTCCGCAATGATGACGAAAAGGCCCGCGCCAAAAAGGCCGGCATCACCGATCTGAACCGCATCTATACCCGCGACGAGATGGTGACGGCTGATGTGATCTTTGCCGCAACCGGCGTCACCACCGGCTCCATCCTGTCGGGGATCAAGCGCGAACCCGGCTGGGTCACAACTGAAACCCTGCTGATGCGGTCGAAAACCGGCTCGGTGCGGCGGATGAGCTATCGCAGCCCGGTGAAATAACGCGTCACCTTGGCCACCCCGCCCATCGCGCGGGGTGGCCGACGCGACACCGAAGGCGCCCGAGGAGAACCCGTTGATGACAACCACCCGCGCCTTTTTGAATGTTACGAATTCCCTGACCGGGCGCCGCTGGGTCGGCCCCGGCCTAGAAGCCGAGCGTCAGGCCGAGGCCATGGCGCAAATCACCCGCCTGCCCCCGGCCATCTGCCAGATCCTTGTGGCCCGCGCCGTCGCCCCCGAAGATGCACAGGGGTTTCTCAACCCCGCCCTGCGTGATCTGCTGCCCAATCCCTTGGTGCTGAAAGACATGGAGCGCGCGGCGGCCCGTTTCTTGCAGGCGCTGACGGGGCGTCAGCGCATTGCCATCTTTGCCGATTATGATGTCGATGGCGGGTCTTCGGCCGCGCTGTTGATCCTGTGGCTGCGCGCCATGGGGGCCAAGGCCACGCTTTATATTCCGGACCGTATCGACGAAGGCTATGGTCCGAATGTTCCTGCGATGCAGGCGCTGGGGGCCGAGCATGATCTGATCGTCTGCGTCGATTGTGGCACGCTGTCCCATGATCCGATCGCGGCGGCAGGCTGTGATGTCGTGGTGCTGGACCATCACCTTGGCGCAGAAACCCTGCCCCCGGCCTATGCCGTGGTGAACCCCAACCGGCAGGACGAAAGCGGCGATCTCGCGCATCTTTGTGCGGCGGGCGTGGTGTTTTTGATGCTGGTTGAAGCCAATCGACAGCTGCGCAACAAAGGCACGCAAGGCCCTGATCTCATGGGACTTCTTGATCTGGTTGCGCTGGCGACCGTGGCCGACGTCGCCCCGCTGATTGGCCTCAACCGGGCCTTCGTGCGTCAAGGGTTGAAGGTGATGGCCCGGCGCGAACGGGTCGGCCTGACTGCGCTGGCCGACATCTCGCGCATGGATCAGGCGCCCACCGCCTATGCGCTTGGCTTTGTGCTTGGTCCCCGCGTCAATGCGGGCGGGCGTATTGGGCAGGCCGATCTTGGCGCTCGGCTCTTGGCTTGCGACAACCCCGCCGAGGCGGCAGCCATGGCCGCACGACTGGATGAATTGAACACGGAACGCCGCGAAATCACCGAAGCGGTCCGCGCCGAAGCCATGGCGCAGGCCGAGATGCGGGGCCTTGACGGCCCCTTGGTCTGGGCTGCCGGCGAAGGCTGGCATCCCGGCGTCGTTGGCATCGTTGCCGCGCGGCTGAAAGAAGCCACGCACCGCCCCGCCGTGGTGATCGGACTGGAAGGCGGCGTGGGAAAAGGCTCTGCCCGTTCGGTCAGCGGGGTTGATCTTGGGGCGGCCGTGCAGCGCGTGGCAGCAGAGGGGCTTTTGCTGAAAGGCGGCGGTCACAAGATGGCTGCCGGTCTGACGGTGGCCCAAGATCAGTTGGAACCCGCCATGGCCCGACTGGCCGAGCTTTTGGCCCGCCAAGGGGCCGGGATCGAAGGCCCGCGCGATCTGGCCGTCGATAGTCTCCTCATGCCTTCGGCGGTGACGCCCGCGCTGGTAGAACAGATTGAGGCCGCTGGCCCCTTTGGCGCCCAAGCCCCTGCCCCGCGCTTTGCCTTTTCCGACGTCGCCGTCAGCGCCCGCCGCATGGGCGACACCCATCTGCGCCTGTCCGTCAGCGACGGCGCGGGGGCCCGGTTTGACGCGGTTGCCTTCGGGGCCTTCGATGGCCCACTTGGTCCCGCGTTGGAAAACCCCGGCCATAACCGCTTTCATCTTGTGGGTCGGTTGGAGTTGAACCACTGGGGCGGGCGTACAAAAGTTCAACTTCGGCTCGAAGACGCGGCAATCGCGTGATTTTTCCTCTTGCGAGTCGGTGAAGGCCTCTCTAAACAGCGCCTCACAGACAGCGTGGCCCGTTCGTCTATCGGTTAGGACACCTGGTTTTCAACCAGGTAAGAGGGGTTCGACTCCCCTACGGGCTGCCACTTCTTCCCCCAAAGATCAATATTTTGACGCAGGATCACACCTGCGTGTGCCGCGCGGCGCGCCGACCATTGCGCGGCTTGCCTTGCCCGCATGGCCCGCTACACTGCCGCAAAAGTTCATCACAAGGTGTTTCTCCCGTGCTCCTGCGCCCGCTTCTGTCCGCCGCCGTTTTTCTAAGCCTTGCGCTGCCTGCCCTCGCAGCCCCCTGTGGCGACACCTCGGCCGGGTTCGAGGATTGGAAATCAACCATGGCACAAGAGGCGCGGGCCGAAGGTGTGGGAGAGGCCGGGATAGCGGCGCTGATGGCGGCAAGCTATTCCAAAGGCACCATCGCAGCGGACCGCAACCAGAAAAGTTTCAAATATTCGCTGGCAAAGTTCATGGAAGTGCGTGGCGGCGACACGATCGCGTCGCAAGGCAAAGGCCGCAAGGCCAAGAACGCGCCGCTTTTCACCAGTCTTGAGGCGCAATACGGCGTACCGGCCGGGGTGCTTTTGGCGATTCACGGTATGGAAACCGGCTTTGGCGGCTTCATGGGCGACAGCAACGTGATTTCCGCCATCGCGACGCTGACTTGGGATTGCCGCCGGTCCGCGTTTTTCCGCCCGCATCTGATTGGCGGGCTGAAACTGGTCGACCGCGGCTCAATCTCGAGCCAGACCATCGGGGCCAAGCACGGCGAATGGGGCCACACGCAGTTTCTTCTGGGCAATGCTCTGACCTATGGCGTCGATGGCAATGGCGACGGGCGGATAGACCTTGGCCAACAGGCGGATGCCTTGGCGACGACGGCAAATTACCTTGCCGCCAAAGGCTGGCGTCCGGGTGCGGGCTATCAAGAGGGCGAGCCGAACTTTGCCGTCATTAAGGAGTGGAACGCCGCCACGGTCTATCAGCAGGCCATCGCCATCATCGGGGCAAAAATCGACGGGTGAACCGAACGATTTTGTCAATTTTGCCCCTTGCGCATGGGCGGCGCTGACTTTAGGAAGCGCCCCAGTGGCCCGTTCGTCTATCGGTTAGGACACCTGGTTTTCAACCAGGTAAGAGGGGTTCGACTCCCCTACGGGCTGCCACTTCCCCCAAATAGCAGATTGATTATCTAGCATTTATTGCGAATAGATAATGCGTTTGCCCCACCACTTGCCCCACCGTGGCGTGGAACGTGGCGGACGACTATCCGTTGATTGCGCCGTTGGAGAGCGTGGATTGGGGGAGTATGCTGATTTGCACCAAGAACTCCTGCTTGAATTGGTCAGTTTAGTTCCCTGTGCCCATAATGGCCTCCTTGCCTCAAAATTAGCGACGTAGGCGTCCACGAAACATGGGGCTATTCAGGTTTTGGAATTCTAGCGAGGGAGCCAGTTGCCATGTTAGCGTTCAGCCTTCATGGTCGATAGACCGCTGTCGGTCCGACAGAGTTTCATGTTGGCGCCTGTTCGGACGAGGTTAAGCCTGCCATCAAAAAAGGACTGGCTGTAAGCTCTCACCTGCCGCGCTGTCGAACCTGTCCAAGTGACCCCCAACTGATTTCAAAGCACAAGGCGTCTCGTCGTCGGTGCAAATGCGCGCCGCATCTGTGGCTGGACACCGGCTTTGAATTGTCGCGGTTCGAGGCAAACGGTCTCGCCTGTCCTCGCGGCCTCGTCGATCGCCAGAAGCGCGCGCATGTCCGCAAGCCCTTCCTCACCATCGGCTTCTGGTGGGGATTGGTTGAGGATACAGTCGGAAAAATAGGCAATCTGACCGGCAAAGTGATCGACCTGTGGAAAGGTTGTGTTGGTGTCTGTGCCCCCGGCGCGAAGTGTCATTCGCAGAACTGAATCGAACTTGAACGCCGGATCAAGGATCAGTTCCCCCGTCGATCCGATGATCCGAATGGATTCCGAGACGCCAGAGCCGAACGAACAAAAGAACTGTGCCAACCGCTCGCCAGGGAATTTCAGCGTCACGGCAAGGCTGGCATCAATCTCGGCAAAGCGCGAGTCGCCTGGTGGGCGGCTTGCCATGGCCTGGACGGCGACAGGCTCTGCGGCAAACACATGACGCGCGGCGTTCAAGCAATAGACGCCGACATCGGGCAGCGCCCCGCCCCAGTGGCCCGCCTTGAGGCGATGATTGCCAAGCTGAGACTGGAAGCCGAAAGTTGACGCGAAATAGACCGGCTCGCCAATCTGACCAGAGCGGACCGCTTCGATCATGGCATGGGTGCCTGGTTCATTGTGCAACCGATATGCGGTCATCAGGAAGGCGCCGGTATCCTTGGCCGCAGCGACCATCGCCTCACTTTCCGCAAGCGTCGTGGCAAGAGGCTTTTCCACCATCACATGCTTGCCGGCTCGCAAGGCACGGAGCGTGTAGTCCGCATGCATCGAGTTTGGCAGGGCGATATAGACCGCATCGATGCGATCGCTTGCCAGCAGGGCGTCATAGCCGTCATAGCCGACAATCTCTGGCACGCCATGAAACGTGGCCAGTTCGCCGGCCAAGTCAGGACTGCCCGACACGATGGCCTGCATGCAGGAATTTCCGGTCAAGGCAACCGCAGGCATGAAGGCTTCTTGCGAAATCCAGCCTGCGCCTACGACGGCATAGCGTATCATGGCAATCCTCCGGGTTGGGAAGATGCGCCCAAAGGCGCATCCGTCAGGCCGCCAGATGGGCCGGTTTCTTGCCCATGATGATCATGCCCAAGATGTCGTCATCCGTCACCTCGTTGACATTTACCGTGCCGACAAGCTGGCCGTTTTTCATCACCGAAGCACGGTCGCACAGCTTCATGACGTTGTGAATGTCGTGTTCGATCAGGAAAATGCCCAAACCCTGCGCTTTCAGCTCTTGGATCAGCTCGGCCACCATTTGCGTCTCGTGCGGACCAAGTGCTGCGGTCGGTTCGTCCATGATCAGGATCTTGGCGTTGAAATACACCGCGCGGGCAATGGCAACCGACTGGCGCTGACCGCCCGACAGGGCCGACACCGGCACGTTGAACTTGCGGAAATTCGGGTTCAGCCGACCCATGATTTTCCGCGTCTCCGCCTCCATTTTGGCGTCGTTCACAAGGCCATGGGACATAATTTCACGGCCAAGGAACAGGTTCGAGGCGGCATCAAGGTTATCGGCCAGCGCCAGCGTCTGGTAGATCGTCTCGATGTTATAGGCGCGGGCATCACGCGGGTTGCGGATTTCAGCCTTTTCACCGCTTATCAGGATTTCGCCATGGTCGGCCTGATAGGCCCCGGCAAGGATCTTGATCAGCGTGGATTTCCCAGCCCCGTTATGGCCCAAAAGGCCGACAACCTCACCGGGATAAAGGTCGATCGAGACATGATCCACGGCTTTGACGCCGCCAAAGGCGATCGAGATGTCGCGCATCTCGACAAGGGGCGTTTGTGCCTGATTACGTGCTGCAATGTTCATTTCGTCAGCCCCATGCGCTTGCGGTAGATGATGTCGACCCAGACGGCGATGACAAGAACAAGCCCCACCACCACGTTCTGAAAGGGCGTGTCCACGCCAACCATGGCCATGCCCGATTGCAAGGATTGCATGATAAGCGCCCCAAGCACCGCGCCATAGATCGTACCGACCCCACCCGCCAACGCCGTGCCGCCGATCACCGCCGCGGCGATGACGCGCAATTCCTCCAGCATGCCGATGTCATTGCCGTGGCTTTGCAGGCGGGCTTGGGCGATCAGGGCGGCAAGCGCGCACAGGAACCCCATCAGCGCAAAGATCTTCACCGTCAGGGCCCGGGTGTTGATCCCCGACAACTCTGCCGCATCGGGGTTTCCGCCTGCTGCAAAGATGTAGCGGCCAAAGCGTGATTTGCGGGCAATCACCGTCATGCTGACTGCGACGATGATCAGGATGATGACCGAGATTGGCAGACCATGCATTGCCGTGTAGCCCTCGGGCATGACATCGCCGCGCGCTTCGAACAGGCGCTTCAGCTTTGCCGCAGGCACCGGATAACGCGACAACCAAGTGACAAAGAACATGATCGCACCGGCCACAAGACCCATCATCACCCCTTCGGCCCAAAGCGGTTTCACCACAAAGCCGTGGCTCAGCTTGTTCTTGCGGGCCGAATACAGCGCCATGACTGCCGCCACCGATGCGACAACACCAAGGATCATGCTGACCGGCGCGCCCAGCACGCCCTCGGTGCCACCGAACATCAAAAGGTTCGGATCGGTCAGCGACACCGACTGCCCATTCGTCGTGTACCAGTTCACGTTGCGCCAGACGAAAAGCCCGCCCAACGTCACGATAAAGGAAGGAATCCGCTGATATCCCACCAGCCAGCCGGTCAGGGCGCCCATGCCCGTGCCGACGACGAAACCGACAAGGATCGTCACCACAAGGATGATCGGGCTGCCATAGTCGAGCCCCATCATGTTCGGCAACCAATAGGCTTGGCACATCGCCATCACGGCGGAACACATGGCCAGCATCGACCCAACCGAAAGATCGATATGCCGGGCAACGATCACAAAGACCATGCCGCAGGCCATGACGGCCACCGGAACGGCCTGAACCGAGATGTTGAAAACGTTGCGCGGGCTTACAAAGGTGCCGCCCGTCCAGATGGTAAAGACAACCGCAATCGCGGCAAAGGCCACCAGCATACCGAGCAGCCGAACATCCAGTTCCAGCGTGTCGATAATACTGCGCTTTTGCGCGGGCGCAGCGACGGCCTGCCCAGTGTCAGTCATTTTGATCTCCCTCCCCTCGAGCCGGCCTTGCGCCCTGCCCGTCCGTTATGCGCGGCGCCCCGGAACCCGGGACGCCGCAATCGTCATGTCAGATGTCTTATTCGCAGACCGCGACGCCCGAGACGCCCGCACACAGCGTTTCCTTGCTGATCCAGCCCGCATCGAGAACAACGTTGAGGTTCTCTTTGGTGATCGGAACCGGCTTCAGCAGCACCGAATTCAGCTCCTTGCCGCCGGGCGAGGTGAACTTGGCCGATCCTTCGACGGCATCCATTGCAGTGCCACTGGCCAGAGCGACAGCGATCTCACCCGCAGCCTTGCCAAGCGCACGGCTGTCTTTCCAGACCGAAACCGTCTGGGTGCCAAGGGCGACGCGGTTCAAAGCGGCCATATCGCCGTCCTGACCCGACACCGGAATACCCGCCATGCCTTGGGCGGTCAGCGCCGCGACAACGCCGCCAGCGGTCCCGTCGTTCGAGGCAACCACGGCGTCGACGCCGTTGTTCGTCTCGGTCAGGATCTGCTCCATGTTTTTCTGAGCATTCGCCGGCTGCCAGTCTTCGGTATAGGCTTCGCCAACGATGGTGATATCACCGGCGTCAATCGCCGCCTGCAGAACCTCTTGCTGGCCACCGCGCAGGAAGTCTGCGTTCGGGTCAACGGGCGAGCCTTTGATCATGACATAGCGGCCCTTCGGCGCTGCGGCCAAAACACCACGCGCCTGCATGCGACCCACTTCGACGTTGTCAAAGGTCAGATAGAAGGCGCGCGGATCTTCGATCATACGGTCATAGCCGACCACCGGGATCCCCGCATCTTCGGCCGCATCCAAAGCCGGCCCGATCGAGGCCGAGTCCTGCGCCAAGATGATCAGCGACGAACAGCCCTGTGTGATCATGCCTTCAATGTCAGCAAGTTGCTTTGATGCCGAGGTTTGCGCATCAGCCGAGATGTATTCGGCACCCGCAGCATCCAAAGCACCTTTGATCGCGGCCTCGTCGGTCTTCCAGCGTTCTTCGCGGAAGTTCGACCAGCTTACGCAAACCTTCAGGTCGGCAGCCGACACGGCAGAAGTCAGGCTTGCCACCGCAACGGATGCAAGCAGAAGGGTCTTTTTCATTCGTATTCCTCCCATGGAATCACCGGCTCCTCTGGCCGGCCGGCGACTGTCGCCTGCAAACATGAAATGCAGTTCTGTATGATTTGTCAATTTTTGTTTTTAGCAATTTTCCTTGCAATGCCATTGCAAACCTGACCCCATGCGGCCGCAGCCCAAGGACTTGGGATACGGCCCGTTCATTGACGATTATCGCTTAGGCGGATTTTGACAAAAGAGCGGCCACATATTCCAGACTGGCGCGCAGCCGGGACAGCAGCTCTGGGTCTTGTTGCACAGCCGGGTTAAACGGCTCCATCGACACGAACCCCGAATAGCCTGCCGCGATCAGCTTTCGCAGCTGGCCGATATTGTCCACGCGGTCATCAATGAAGATCAACCCACGATCCGGCTCGGTCAGTTCGGCAGGCCCAAGGTCGGGGCGTGAGATGCCTGACATATGTGCCAGCGCGATGAGGTCAGGGAAAAGCGCCGTATCGCCACAACGGAAATATTGGAACGTATCAAAACACAGCGCATAGGCATCCCAGCCGTCGATATCAGACACCGCGGCGACGGCCATGTCCTGCCGCTTCATCGTAGAACCCTTCATTCCAAGGGGTTCGACATAGCCCGTAACCCCATGATCCCGCAGGATGGGTGCGAGATTTTTAAGCCCATTGCGCAGGTTGCGTTCCGCCTCTGGCGCAGACCAACCGTGGTCTTCGTTGTGAACCGGGCACAGAACAACCCCCGGCGCGCCCAGCGCCGCGGCGTAGGAAATGATCGCCTCGGCCTCTTTTGCCCGCGCGGGCGTCCATTCGTTGAAGCGTTGAAGGGCGTTCACCGAGGCCACAGCAAGCCCCGCCGCATCCAGCTGTGCGCGCACGTCGCGCGCAGGCGTGCCATCGGCAAACTCGCGCCCTTCGATATCGTTGCGGATCTCGACCGCTTTGACGCCAGAGGCGGCCGCCAGTGCAATAAACGCGCTGAGGGGCAGATGTGGCGCACAGGTACGGTTCACGGCAAAACGGATCGACATTTTGGGTTCCTTAAGAATGTGCCAGGTTCAGGCGTAAAGGCCCGGGCGTGCACCGAGGCGGAGCGTGACCTTGGACGTTGTCTGCAATGCGGTGACGACCTGTTCTGCAACAGCTGTTGCAACATATCCGTCCCATGCCGAGGCCCCTACCGGCCTGCCGGTTTCAATCGACCGCACCCAAGCATTCATCTGCACGCGATACGCATCGCGGAAACGCGGCACCCAGTTTTCCGGGTAGGAATGCCCATGGCGCAAGGCATTGTTGGTCATGGTCATCGAGGGCTGCACCATCTGGACCGTGCCGATTCGCCCGACCATCTGCGCATGCACATGGTAGCCATACCGGGCGTTCATAAAGACCTCGGTGGACACCACCGCGCCCTTGTCAGTTTCCATCGTGATCAGCAGGGGATCCCCACCGGGCGCGGCGTGTACGATTGCCGTGTGCATTTCACAATCCAGCAGCCAACGGCTGATGTCGATCTCATGCACGAAGGAATTCGTCACCGCCATTGGCCCGGTGAACCAGTCAGGCGCAGAGGCATTGCGATGCACATTATGCAGCAGGACAGGATCGCCAATTTCTCCGGCATCGGTGGCGCGCTTCATCTCGGCATAAGCCGGGTCGAAGCGTCGCATATAACCAATCTGCAACAGTCTGCGGCCGAGCGCGACTTCGGCGTCAACAATCCGCAGCGCCTCGGCAGCACTGGTTGCCAACGGCTTTTCGCAAAGCGCTGGCTTCTTGGCCGCAAGACAGGCCAAGGCCAACCCGGCATGCGTGGCATCGGGCGAGGCGATGACCACCGCATCTACCCTGTCCGACGCGATCAAGGCCAAGGGATCGGCAAAGACCTCGGCCCCATGCGCTAAATGCCCTGCCCGCTGCGCGTCGGCGTCACAAACGGCTGTGACCACAACGCCTGCCGTTTCTTCGCGCAACAGCCGCAGATGTTCGGCCCCCATCACGCCCAATCCGATGACGCCGACCCCGAGTGTCATTTGACGTCGATCCAGCGCTCTTCGCGCGCAGAGGTTTGGATGGTTTCCACCAGCGTCTGAATCCGTAGCCCCTTGCGAAAGTTGAACGGCTCTGGCGCTTTGTCGGCAATGGCGTTTACGTAACCCGCCACTTCGATCGCTTTGAGATCGTTGAAGCCCAACTGGTGCCCCGGCGCGACACAGAACAGACCATAGGGCGCGTGATCAGGGCCAGCTTCGATCCGGCGGAAGCCTTGGCGGCCCTTGGCGTCGGCGGTGCTGAAGAAATGCAGCACATTGAAATGCTCTTGGCTAAAGGCCAGAGCGCCTTTGGTACCGTAGATTTCAAAGTCATGCTGCATCTTACGGCCGGTGGCGATCCAATTGCCCTCAACGCTGCCCGTGGCCCCATTTTCAAAGCGCAGGAAGGCACGACCGACATCGTCCACCTCCACTTTGCGGCTGCCGCCTTTGCCGTCCGGACGACTGCCGATCATGGTCACGCAATCGCCCATCACGCGGGTGATCGGCCCGCACAGGAATTCCGCCGTGGCCAGAGCATGAGACCCGATATCGGCCAGCGCCCCGCCCCCTGCCGGATCATGGCGGAAAGTGAAAGCCCCGCCTGAATCGGCCATGTAATCTTCGCAGTGAATACCGCGATAGCCGCGGATTTCGCCCAATTCGCCCACGGCAATCATCTCACGCGCAAGGCCCAGCATTGGGTTGCACAGATAGTTGAACCCGACCTGCGTCTTCACGCCCGCGGCCTCGGCGGCAAGGGCCATTTCGTAGGCATCCTGCGCCAAAGGCGCGAGTGGCTTTTCGCAATAGACATGCTTGCCCGCCCGGATCGCGGCCAAGGCCATTTCCTTGTGCAGGGCATTTGGCGCCGTGATGTCCACCACATCGATCTCGGGGTTGTCGATGATGTCCTGCCAGCGGGTCGTGGCATGGGCAAAGCCAAAGGCGGCGGCGGCGCGCGCGGCGGCCTCAGCCGTCACATCGGCAACGGTATGCAGTTCCAGCTCATAGGGCAGATCGAAGACACGCGGCGCAGAGGCAAAGCCGAAGACATGCGCCTTGCCCATGAAGCCGGTGCCAATGAGGCCGATGCGAAGTTTCGGTTTGATCATTTCACAAGCTCCTTCACGCCGCCCAGCGCGGCTGCATTGACGATAAGCGCCGGATCAAGCTGACCGGCAAAGAAATCCAGCACGTTTTGCACCGAGGCAACCGCCATACGTTCCGCCGCCTCAGCGGTCAGCCCGGCGATATGCGGGGTCAAGATGACCTGATCGAAGGACAAAAGCGGATGCTCCGATGTTGGCGGTTCGGCATCGAAGACGTCAATACCCGCTGCACCGATCTGACCGCTGGCCAGCCCTGCCGCCAAAGCCGCTTCATCCACCACCCCACCGCGCGCGGTGTTGATGATGATAGACCCGCGTTTCATCGCGGCAATCTCGGCCGCGCCAAGGATCGGATGATCCGCCTTTGGCAGGTTCACGGAAATGATATCGGCCCAAGCAAGACCTTCGCCCAAATCGGCAACTGGCCTCACCTCGCCCTCTGGCCAGCCTTGCGATTGCAAGAAGGGATCCAGAGCGCGCACCTCCATCCCGAACGGGGCGGCCATGCGCGCCAGATGCCGACCGATCCGGCCGTAGCCAATGATCAACAACCGCTTGCCCGCGACCTCTCCGGCCTCCAGCTTGTTGCGCCAGCCCCATGGGCCTGTTCGCACCGACGCGTCCGCCCGCACTAGCCTTTTCACACTGGCAAGGATCAGCATCATGCAGTGTTCGGCCACCGAAACCGAGTTCACATCCCCCACAATGCAAAGCGGAATACCGCGGGCGTTCAGGGCCGTGACATCCACAGCATCATAGCCCACGCCATGGCGCGACACGATCTTCAGCTTGGTCCCGCGCGCCACAGTCGCCGCTGTCATCGGTTGGGTTCGGATCACAACGGCATCCGCCTGCGCCATCTGCGGCGCATAGCTTGCTTCGCTGATCTCCTCGACATGGGTATAGGTGACACCCGCTGCGCCCTCTAACAGCGCAAGACCCGACGGGTGCAACTTACCCGCAACAAGGATATGCGGCATCAATAGGCCCCCTTTTCTGACTTGGTTGCGGCTGTCTCTGTCAGCTTACGGAACCCAGCCACCGCCGCTCCTGCCGCCGCAGCAAGAAACCGCGAATCCCCGCCAACCGTGGTCATGTCAAAGCCCCAGCCAATGGCCCGGGCGGCATAATCCGGCGTTCCACAATGCAAGGCCGCCCGGATACCGTTCTTTTTGCAGGCCGCCACAATGGTGTGCAGCGCGGCAATCATTTCCGGCTCTTCGCGATCAAACCCGGGGGCCAGGCGCCCCCCGGTCAGCGACAGAGTCAGATCTGCCGGGCCAACGTAAAGACCATCAAGACCAGGCGTGGCGGCAATCGCCTCAAGGTTTTCCATGCCCTCGGCGGTTTCGATCATCGCAAAGGCAAGCATGTTGTCATTCGCCTCGCCCGCATAGTTCGCGCCAGCAGCAAATGACACCCGCGTCGGGCCAAAGCTACGCTGGCCATGCGGCGGATAGCGCATGTAGCTGACCAGCCGCGCCGCATCTTCGGCCGTGTTCACCATGGGGCAGATGATGCCGTAAGCGCCGGCATCCAGCGCCTTCATGATGATGCCCGGCTCCAGCCACGGCACGCGGGCCATCAGCGTGGCCCCACTGGCCCGCATGGCCTGAAACATCGGCAGGACAGAACTGTAGTCCAAGGCGCCGTGCTGCATGTCGATGGTGATGCTGTCGAACCCTTGCGCCGCCATGATCTCGGCAGTGAACGGGTTGCCGATGCTGCACCACCCGTTGATCGTCGGCTTTCCGTCAGCCCACAGGGCCTTTAGCTTGTTCGGGATCATGACCACACCATCTGGCTGGATTTGACGTCAAGGTAATCGCGGATGCCTTCGCTCCCCCCCTCACGGCCCATGCCGGAATGGTTGGTACCGCCAAAGGGCGCCTCAGAGGCGGCCATGGCGAATGAGTTGATCCCAACCATCCCCGCTTTCAGCGCCTGAACCGTCCGTCTTGCGCGGGCCGGATTGGTGGTGAATGCATAAGCCGACAGCCCCATGTCGCTGGCATTCGCCCGAGCCAGAACCTCATCCTCGCTGGCAAAGCGGCTGATCGCTGCGATGGGGCCGAAGTTTTCGTCGCGCATCACCGCCATATCATCTGTGCAGCCCGTCAGCACTGTCGGCTCGAAGAAATGCCCGGTATTGAAGCCTGCGGCCCGCGCACCGCCCGCAGCGACCTTGGCCCCCGCTGCCACCGCACCAGCCACGATCTTCTCCATCTCAGCCAATCGGCCACCGTTGATGAGCGGCCCCATACCAACGCTTGGGTCCAATCCATCCCCCAGCTTGATCGCCCTGGCCCGTTTCACGAAACCGTTCACAAAAGCCTCATGGAGGCTGTCGTGAACGTAGAACCGGTCACCTGTCACGCAAACTTGGCCCGCATTGGCGAACTTGGTCGGCACGGCCACATTCAGGCACGCCTCGAGATCGGCGTCATCATAGACGATGACCGGGGCATTGCCGCCCAGTTCCATCGACACTTTCTTCAGCGTTGCCGCCGCATCGCGGATCATTTGCTGGCCAACGCGGGTCGATCCGGTCAGCGACACTTTGCGCACCGATTTGGCGGCCATCAACGGCGCATAGGTTGCACCCGTTGGCCCGACAACCAGGTTGACCGCGCCGGGGGGCAACCCGCCCGCCCGAACGCAGTCAACCATCACCATCGCCACGCCCGGCGTTTGCGTCGACGGGCGCACGATGATGGAACAGCCTGCGGCCAAGGCGGGAGCCACCTTGCGCGCGATCAGGGCTGCGGGAAAATTCCAAGCGGTAAAGGCCGCCACGATACCGACAGGCTCGTGATGCACCTCGAATCGGCCACCCGGAACACGGGATTCGACGATGCGGCCATAGATGCGACGGGCCTCTTCGGCATACCAGCGGAACTGATCGATGCTGAGCGCCCATTCCCGCCCTGCCTGCGCGATGGGTTTGCCGGTTTCAAGGCTGATCATCCGGGCCGCCTCATCCGCGCGGCGGATCATTTCGTCGGCGATGCGGTGCAGCGCGTCGGCCCGGTCAAAGGCCGCAGTCGTGGCCCAAGCGGCAAGCCCAGCCTCGGCTGATGCCAGCGCGGCCTCGGTGTCGGCGGCCGAAGCAACCGGGCAATCGCCCAGCGACTGTTCGGTGACCGGGCTAAAGACGGGCGCGGTGGCGCCATCGGCACTGGCCCGCCAAGCCCCGTCGATGAAAAGGCCAAAACGCGCATACATCAGACAATCTCCTTCACGGCCACAACGCGACCCTCAACGATAGACTTCAGCGCCGCCTCGGCGAGAACCAGGGCAAGCCGCCCATCCTCGAACCCGACCGACGGGGCGCGGCCTGTCTCGACCGCATCGACAAATTCCGAAATCTCGGCATCAAAGGCTTCGCGGTAGCGTTCGATAAAGAAATTCAGCAATGGATCGGCGCGGCCCGTGAAACCTGCGGTATGCAAGGTCATCTCCTGCGCCCGGCGATTTTCCGAAATCGCCATGCCCTTGGTGCCAAGTGCCTCGACCCGCTGGTCATAGCCGTAGACCGCCTGCCGTGAATTGTTGATGATCGCCTGCTTGCCCGAGGCAGTTTTCAGCACAACAGTGACGGTGTCATAGTCGCCAAGTTTGTCCATCAGCGCCGGATCGACCAGCCGAGAGCCGGTGGCAAAAACCTCGGTCACCTCTTCGGCCAGGATGAAGCGTGCCATGTCGAGATCGTGGATCGTCATGTCCCGCAATATACCGCCGGACACAGCCGTATAGGCGGGCGGCGGCATGCCGGGATCGCGCGAGGTGATGACGACCTGGTGCAACTCACCAATGTCGCCCGCCACAATGGCCCGGCGAACCGCCGCATGGCCAGGATCAAACCGGCGCACAAAACCCAGCTGGATCGGAACCGACCGTCCTGCAATGGTTGTTGCACAGCGGTTCACCCGTGCAAGGCTAAGATCAATCGGCTTTTCGCACAGCACGGGTTTTCCAGCCGCAACCGCCATTTCCAAAAGGTCCGCGTGCGTGTCGATCGCCGTTGCGATCAGCACCGCATCCACATCTTTTGCGGCGAACACAGCCTCAGCAGAGGGATAGACCTGCGCCCCTGTCTTCGCAGAAACAGCTTCTGCAGCAGGCGCATAGATGTCGTAGACACCGGCCAGCGTGGCGCGGGGGTGCGCCGAGATGTTGTTTGCGTGCATCACACCAATACGCCCGCAGCCAAGCACAGCGATCCGGATCATCTTGTTCCTCCCGATTCAGTATTTGCAATATTCATTGCGTTAAACATCTATTGTCAATACTCAATGCACAAGATTATTATCTCGGCACGGACCGAGGTAGGAGGGACAAATGGAACACGCGACGATTCGCCTGACGGTGGCGCAGGCCCTGGTGCGATGGCTGACAGTGCAGGTCACAGAAATCGACGGCCAGCGGGTGCCGTTGTTCGGTGGGGTGTTCGGCATTTTCGGCCATGGCAACGTGACTTGCCTCAGTGAGGCTCTGGAAGCGGTGCAAGACGAGTTGCCCACTTGGCGCGGCCAGAATGAACAATCCATGGCACTCGCCGCGATCGGTTTTGCCAAGGCCAAACGGCGGCGGCAGATCATGGTCGCCACCTCGTCCATCGGGCCGGGTGCTTTGAACATGGTCACGGCCGCAGGCACCGCCCATGCCAACCGCCTGCCCGTGCTTTTGATCGCAGGCGATACCTTTACCAATCGTCTACCCGACCCCGTGCTGCAACAGGTCGAGCATTTCAACGACCCCAGCCTCACAGTGAACGACGCTTTCAAGTCGGTTTCGCGCTACTGGGACCGCATCAGTCACCCGGCACAGATTATCGCGTCCCTGCCGCAGGCGGTGGGCGCCATGCTGGACCCTGCCGATTGCGGCCCGGCCTTCATCGCCTTGCCACAAGACACGCAGGAACTGGCGTTCGACTACCCGGCGGCCTTTTTTGAGCCGCGTCTTTGGGCCATCCCCCGCCCCCGTCCCGACCGCCGGGCGATGGCCGAAGCGGCAGCCCTTCTCAAAACCGCGAAGAAGCCACTCATCATTGCGGGTGGCGGCGTGCGCTATTCCGGCGCAGAGGCCGCGGTTGCGGCGTTTGCTGCTGCCCGCGGTATTCCGGTTGTTGAAACCATCGCCGGCAAGGGCGGGCTAACGCATTACCACCCCGTTCATGCTGGCCCCATCGGCATCATTGGGTCCACTTCGGCCAATGCCCTTGCCGCCGAGGCGGATGTGATCCTTGCCATCGGGACCCGCCTGCAAGACTTCACCACAGGGTCATGGACCGCTTTTGCGCAGGACGCGCGTTTCATCGCCATCAACGCCGCCCGTTTCGATGCGCTGAAACATCGTGCGCTGGCTGTGGTCGGTGACGCACTGGAATGTGTCGAAGAACTGGATGGCGTGCTGGCGGGGTGGAAGGCACCAGAAGATCACCTGCCCCGCGCCAAGGCCCTGTTTGCCGAATGGGACGCGCTGCTTGACCAACACCAAGCCCCGACCAACACGCCGATCCCGACCTATGCTCAGGTTGTGAATGTTGTGAACGCATCGGCCGAAGACACCGATACACTGATCGCCGCTGCTGGCGGCATTCCCGGCGAGGTGGCCAAAGGCTGGCGGGTCAAAGCCCCCAACACCTTTGATCTGGAGTTCGGCTTTTCCTGCATGGGCTATGAAATCGCTGCCGGTTGGGGCTGCGCCATGGCCCAAGCAGGCCCCGGCGCCGTCGGTGGCACGCCCATCGTGATGCTGGGGGACGGCACCTATATGATGATGAACTCTGACATCTATTCAACCGTGCTTTCCGGCCACAAGATGATTGTTATCGTCTGCGACAATGGCGGCTACGCCGTCATCAGCCGGTTGCAACAGTTCAAAGGCGTTCCAGGCTTCAACAACCTCTTGAAAGACTGCCGCATTCAGAACCGCGAAAACCCGCTGCATGTTGATTTTGCCGCCCATGCTGCATCCATGGGGGCCGCATCGCGGCATTGCGAAAGCCTGTCCGATCTGGAGGCGGCTTTGGTCTGGGCAAAAGGAAACGACCGGACCACCGTGATCTCGATCGTGACCGATGCCTATGCTTGGGTTCCCGGCGACGCCGATTGGGATGTCGGCGTACCGGAGGTGTCGAACCGGGAAAGCGTGCAAAAAGCCCGCGCCCATCAACAGGAAATCCGCGCAAAACAGCGCGTTGGAGTGTGAGAAGAACATGAAAGCAAAACTTGGTATCGCCCCCATCGCGTGGTGGAATGACGATCTTGCAGAGCTCTCGGATGATGTAAGCCTTGAAGAATGCCTGCGCCAAGCCTCGGTTGCGGGCTTCACCGGGATGGAGACGGGCCGTCGCTTCCCAATGGATATGGCCGAACTCGGCCCGATCCTGAACCGCTTCGGCATCTCGGTCTGTGGCGGTTGGTTTTCGGGCCTGCTGCTTGATGGCGACATCGAGGTGGAAAAAGACCGCATTGCCCAGCAAATGACCTTCTTCAAGGCGGCCAAGGCACCGTGCATCGTTTACGGGGAAACGGCGCGCTCGGTGCAAGGCATCAAATCCGCCCCGCTTGCAACCAAGCCGAAGCTGACCGAGGTCGAAACCGCCGCCTATGGTCGCAAGATCAGCGATTTTGCCGATTGGTGTGCGCGTGAGGGCATGCCGATCAGCTACCACCATCACATGGCGGCGGCGATTGAAACCGAGGCAGAGCTTGACCTGTTCATGAAGCACTCCTCTGTGCCGCTTCTGTTCGATGCGGGCCACATGGCCTTTGCCGGGGGCGACAATCTGCGCGTCATCGAAAACCATTGGAAGCGCATCACCCATGTCCATACCAAAGACATCCGGCGGCCTGTGGTTGATGCCCTAGATCGCAGCAAGGAGTCCTTCCTTGATGCTGTCGTGAAAGGCGCCTTCACCGTTCCGGGGGACGGCTCGCTTGATTTCGAAACCCTCGTCAAGGCGCTTGCCGGCAAGGGCTATGAAGGCTGGTTCGTCGTCGAAGCCGAACAGGATCCCAAGGTCTCTCCGCCGCTTGAAATGGCGATCAAAGGCCACAAGGAACTCCTGCGAGTGATGGCGGCGGCAGGCTATGAGGTGGCCAAATGAACCGGATGGACGGCAAGATCTGCGTCGTCACAGGGGCGACACAGGGTCTGGGGGCCGCAATTGCCCGCAGACTGGCGGCCGCAGGTGCAGCGGGGATCGTCATCACCGGGCGCAACGCGGATCGCGGGGCGCATGTTGCCCGTGACATCGCCGAAGCGCATGGCATCTGGGCGCACTTTCTAAAGGCAGATTTCGGTCAAATCGAAGACTGCCGCATGGTCATTGCGGAAACCGACCGTCTGTTTGGGCGGATTGATGTGCTGGTGAATGCGGGCGCCTCAACAGCGCGTGGCACGATTCTGGATACTAGCCCGGAAACCTTCGACGCCCTGTTTTCCACCAATGTCCGCGGCCCCTATTTTCTGATGCAAGAGGCGATCAAGCTTATGATTGCCAAGGGAATTCAGGGCGCTATTTGCAACATCGGCTCGATCTCGGCGCTTGCGGGGCAGCCCTTTATCAACGCCTATTGCGCATCCAAGGGGGCTCTGACGACGCTGACGGCCAATACGGCCTTTTCGGTCATGGCCAATCGCATCCGCGTCAACCAGTTGAACGTCGGCTGGATGGCCTCAGACCATGAGCGGGAAATTCAAGCCGAAGGCGGTGACCCCGACTGGGAAGCCAAAGCCGCGGCCGCGCTGCCTTTTGGGCGCCTGGTCGACCCGAATGAGGCGGCCCGCGCGGTTAACTTTCTGGTCTCGGATGATGCGGGGCTTATGACGGGGGCTATCGTCAACTTTGACCAATCCGTCTGGGGCGCGGTCGCGGCTGGAATGCCCGTGCCAGATGGCCCGTTGACCTTGCAAAACTGACCCAAAGGGGGCGCGATCTGCGCCCCTTTTCAACAGTGCAGCACGCCCCCTCAAGGACCGGTCACCACCGGAATCCGCGGGTCGCTGTTGTTCTTTTGCACCCGTGAGGCCAATACGACGCAAAGCGCCTGCGCAAGACACATCGGCGCCGCAAGCGAGCGTGAGAAGGTATATTCATGCTCTGGTACGGCGAAGAGAACCTTCGCCAGTTTTGCATAGGGCGACAGCGTGCTGTCGGTGATGGCCACGATGGGCACCCCTCGCCCTGCCGTTTCCTCGGCAACGTTCACCACCTCGGTGGCGTAGAAACGGAACGAGACGATGAACAACAGATCGTTCGGACGCGACACCTTCGCCATATGCGTCGCCAACCCGCCCCCGGCATCCAGCAGCACGGTCCGCTTGCCGAGCATTGTCAACACATAGCGCAGCAACTCGACAACCGGGGCCGAACGGAGCTGACCAAGCAGATAGATCGTATCGGCCTTTTCCATCAGCTCTGCCGCTGCCGCCAGATCGCCCGCCTGCATATTGCCAAGCATATCCTGCAACGAAGCAACGTCACGCGCGACAAGCTCTGCCAGAAAGCCAAGCTCTCCCTCCTTCGCGCCACCAAGTTCGGCTTCAAGAGCGCGCACACGCGCATCAAATCCCGGGGCGGCCGTCGACAGGCGGCGCTGAAATACCGCCTGTAACTCTTTGAACCCCTTGTAGCCCAAGGACTGGGCGTAGCGTACGAAGCTGGAGGCATGTATCCCGCATTTGGCCCCAATGGCGTTGACCGACAGCACCGCCACATCATTGGGGTTCTGCGTGAGATAGAGCGCAATTTTTTGATACGATTTGCTCATATCATCATAGCGGTCGTGGATCAGCTTGATCAGCTCTTCATAAGTTTCTGGCGGGCGGTAAGACATGGCAGCTTCCTAAGTCGCGGGCCCATGCCCGCTTCAGGATCATCGAGCACGCCGCAGCAAACTTTGTCAATTAGTTTGCAATGCATGGAATGGTGCAGCCAGTTTGCAAAGATGGCGACATGACAGCTACTAACAACTTTATCTGTCGGGGAGCCAAGGCTGCCCATTTTTGACGATTCTTGCACAGCGCGTTCGCGATGCTAAGCGGGGAATTCATGCTGAAGTGTGAAACCAGGCTAACGTCACTTTTCGGCCCTGAGCGGAAGGTCGGCCTCGACGAATGCTGCTTTGCTGCATTCCCGAAAGCCGCCGTTCGCCTTGCTCCGCCGCAAATACCTGGCAAGCAGATCAGTTAGGCGGGAAAAGCTGGCGGTCAGCGACGATTAGAGGTCGATCACGGTCCGTCACCACTCTGACGGCCTAGAGTTAGAACTGACGACTGAACCTCCGTCTCATCATATCCGAACTCCAGCTCCCTGGTCATGACCTGCCTCGATATCAAGACGCTCGCGCGGTTCGACCAGCCCGGCCACCGTGCCACCGAAACACGCACGACTAGTCGCAGCCGCAGCGCGGGCTGGGACTTCGTCCATGTCGCGGTGGATGATGCGATAAGGCTCGCTTATGTCGAGGTGCTGGAGGACGAGCGCAAGGAGACCACAACCGGTTTTTCTTGCATGCCCTGCGTTGGTTTCGCGACCAGAGCATTTGCGTCGAACGGGTCATGACAGACAACGGCAGCGCCTACCGGTCCCGCCGCTTCGGAATGACCCTCCGCCTTCTGGACATCCGCCACATCTTCACAAGGGCAGTCGCTCTGTTTTGCGGAGACTTGGTCGTAGAATTTACGCGGCTATCTTCAGTTTCCGGGCGGGTGTCAGCCCGCTGTTGCTCAAATTTGGGTGCTCGTTAGGCTAGGACCAGAGTCACTCGATGGCAATCCTCCTCGCCGGGCACAGCAAAGAGGCTATTGCGCCGAATTTACTCGCGCGTAAGCTGCATTGTAAAATCTCCCAATGACCGAGCCTTGGGAGCGATTGAGGCATTGGATGAAGAGAAACCTTTCCATCGCATTTGCAACATCTCTCCTTTCGGGGCTTCTGCTTTACCTCTGGCGGTTAAGTTACGCCTTCTCAGACTTGGCAGTCCTTTGGCTTCTGCTGCTGGCCGCAATGATCTTCTTGGGGAACTGGTCGCTTGTGATCGATCACTGGCTGGCCGAACGCGGGATTGTGCTGAAGCCGGAGTCCTGGCTGTCGCACTGGTTGTCCGGGCGGATCCTGGCCTTCTTCTCGTCGACCTTGCTGGTGGGGGCGCTGGTTCCCGTCCTGGCCTGGCAGGTGTTGAACATGCCGGCGGCCGAGGCAGCTGTTCTGCTCGGGCTGGTGTTCTCGACCGCCTGGCTGTTTCTCTGGGCAAGGGGGGGCGTTGGTCGCCATTTCATGCCGCCGTTCGACCGGATACTTACCCTGGGGCCTAGTGCCTGGCTGGTGGGCCTCCCTTTCGCCATCGTCCTGTTCCTTGTTTCCTGGCGGACGACGAGCGTTCCCCTTTCGATGCTCAACGCCACGTTTTCCGAGGCGGTGCGGTCGGGGTTTGATGCGCTTCCGGAAAGGCGGGGCTGGATCGCCGAGGTCCTGGCCTTTGGCTATGCGTTCAAGGCGGCGAAGCTGTGGCTGGTGGTGCAGTTGCGCGACTATCCGCTGGTTGCCCGGCTGTTCAACCTCGATGCGGCGTTGTTCGGGTTTCTTGCCGCGCGGGCGGGCGTGGTTGTCACTAATTTCATCGACACGCATTACGACAGAGAGGCATGATGCCCACGAGCCCGAAAGACCGCGCTCAAGCTTCCGGCAGGCCTGCCGCGAAGCGGCTGAAGGCGTCGTACTGGTTCTGGGGATCCATCGCGGTCCTTCTGCTGGTTACGCTGGCACTGCACTTCGCGGCCAGCTGGCATCTGGCAAAGCAGGGCGCCGAGGGTGAAGGCAAGGCCGCCAAACAGACCGCCGCCGAAGCCGAAGCGAAGGCGACGCTGGTAGAACACTGGTTTGCCATGGCGGGGGAAGAAGCCGCCAAGGTCCAGGCCGAGATCGACCCGATGCTGGATAAGGCCTATGAGCCGGTTTATGCGGGCATCCCGGCCTATATGGATTTCCACTATTCGCTGAAGGGCGAATGGCTGGAACTGGGCGCGGCGGCAATCGGGGAGATATCCTCCGGTCTGGACAAGTACATGTTCGCCGGCCTGGACAAGCGGTTGGACTCGGTTGCGGTGGATCTGGGCCGGGACTTTGATCAAAGATACTTCGGTGTGCTGGACAGGGCGATGGCAGAACAGCCGGGTGGAGCCGAGGCACTCGGGCCGGTGGTCGCGAGGGTGCTAAAGGACAGCAAGAGTTGGATCGCGAAGACAGGGGGCATGGTGGCGCTGGAAGCGGTTGCGCTAAAGGGCATGACCAAGGTTTTCGCCAAGAAACTGGGTGCCAAGCTGGCGGCGAAAGTGGCGACCAAGACCGGGACAAAATGGGCGGTCACGTTGGCCGGCGGCGGAAGCGGTGCGGCCGTCTGTTCCTGGACCGGGCCTGGGGCGGCGGCCTGCGGCCTGATCGGAGCGGGGATCGCCTGGGTAGGCACGGATGTCGCCATTATCAAGCTAGAGGAATACCTCAAGCGCGACGATTTCGAGAAGGAACTGCGCGCCCTAGTCGACGAGCACAAGGCAGAGACCCGCAAGGCGCTGGAAGCGATGCTGGCAGAGCGGGGGAAGGAGCGTGGCAGCGCGGCGAAGGTCGCGGTGGGGGAAGTCGCCCTGTCCGAATTGGCGGATGCTGACAGGCAACTCGCCTGCAAGACCGCCGGGTCGCTGCTGGTGCTTTACGCCGGGATGCGGGACAACCTTCAGGCACGGTCTCCGGCGCAGGTTGCCGCATTGGAGAAAGGGTTGCGGGCGCAAGCCGGGGACCACCTGCTGGCCCCTTGGGTCGAAGGATTGGAACAGGCGATCCCCGCCCTGGACCAACTGCGGCCCCAGGTCGTGGGGAGCATCACCGTGACGGTGGAGGTTCCCTCGGGGCTGCGCGCAGAGCAGGAAGCTTGGGGTAAACTGACGCTGGGAACGGAGGAGATCGTCTTCGACTGGGCCGAGGCGAACACGGCGGGCGGATATGTGCTGCACGCCGGTGCCGGAGAGGCCACCCAGATTGCACCCTCGGTGCGCGTCGCTCTGGAACTTGTCCAGGATCGCGGCTGGAAGCATCGGAATCGGACTTTCACCGGCTCGGCATCGATCGATGTCTTCTCGACCTTGGCAGAGGGATCTGGCCTTGCGCCTAGAGCGGAAATCCGCTTGCCGACGAAGCTGGAGAGCGACAACACTGCGGGGCCGAGTGCGATCATTGCCCTGTCCCTGTCCGGGGTGATGTTGCCCGAGCGGGCCTTGCCGGATTTCTGTACGCCCTGAAGCTCGACGCGGAGCTTACTGCCGATAATCCAGCATGAGAGCATCAGGCCGTTTGTGACGTCGGCGTCAGCACGGTCAGCTGGCCCACCACGATGAAACGCAGGGTCGGCCCAAAGCGGTCTTTCGGCCCTTGACGGCGCGCGATCGCAAGCGTTCGTTGGGTTCATCGGCGACTGGACCATGTGTAGGTGCTTGCTCCGATTGCCTCGCAGGCAACGCGCGCGGTCGATTTTCCTTTAAATTTCCATCGCCGCGCCATCAATCGGCGCCACATGCGGCGACAAATTTGCGTGTCATGTGCAACCGGCATGCCCCACATCATTGCAAATTAGTTCATGTGTTCAGCGGTCCGCTCCCATTTTGCAGGTGTCAAGGCTTCGGACGAAGACCGCCTTCGCGTTCCAGGAACGCAACTATATCTGCGACCCCTTGGCATTGGCGTAGCCGCGCCATTACAAATGGCCGCTTTTGGCGCGCCCTTTGCGTGTCTTCTTCAAGCAAGGCCAGATCCACGCCGACATAGGGTGCAAGGTCCGTCTTGTTGACCACCAGCAGGTCCGAGCGGGTAACGCCGGGGCCCTTCTTGCGCGGAATGTCCTGCCCTGCGGCGGTGTCGATGACGTAGATCGACAGATCGACCAGCTCCGGCGAAAAGGTGGCGGCGAGGTTGTCGCCGCCGCTTTCGATCAGGATCAGGTCAAGGTCGGGGAATGCGCGGTTCAGATCGGCCACCGCAGCAAGGTTGATAGACGCGTCCTCGCGGATCGCAGTATGCGGGCAGCCGCCGGTTTCGACGCCTCTAATGCGGTCGGCGGGCAAGGCTTGGGCGCGGACAAGATAGTCAGCGTCTTCGCGCGTATAGATGTCATTTGTTATGACCGCCATCGAACATCGACGGGCCAAGGCGCGGCACAGCTGTTCGGTCAATGTTGTTTTTCCGGCACCAACCGGTCCGCCAATACCGACACGAAGGGGGCCATTGGGATTGGTCATGAGCGGTAAATCCTGACTTCAAGGGTTTCATGCCGCATCGCTGCGATGTCGGCCCCAAGGGTTGCGCTGGACAGTGCGGAAAGCGGTTCGGTGGCGAACTGGCGGCCAAGCGTTGCAATCAAGGGGACAAGTTGGCCCAGCAGTTGTTGACCTTGGGGCGCGCCAAGCGGAATAAACCGAACACCGACAAGGGTCAGTTGGGTGGCAAAGGCATGCAGGAACAGCGCCAGAACTTCGGGCGTGGGCAGGTCAAGGCGGCGGGTGGCATGGCCCACCGCCAGCGCATAGGGCAAGGGCGGCGGCTGAGTGCCGGTCATGCCCGCGATGATTTGGCCAAAAGCGGCCCCTTGTTCGCGCATTTCCGTGCCGCGTTCGGCCGAGGCGGTATAGGCGTAGGCAAGCTCTGCGAGGTCATCTTCGGGTCTGGCTTCGTTTCTGGCATGGGCCAGCAGGATGGCGTCATTGCGGGCCGACCCATGTTTCAAGATTGCAATGATCCAATCGATCAGGCTTGCCGCATCGGTGACGGCGCCATCGGCGATCGCCTGCTCCAGCCCTTGGGAATAGGCGTAAGACCCGACCGGGAAGGCCGGGGAAAGCCATTGCGTCAGGATCAGACGGTCAACGCTTTGCGGCATGAAAGTGCAGATGCCCGTCGCCGTGGTCATGCCAGCCAAAGGTTTCGGCGGGGGGCGGCGGCGCTGGGTCTGGCGCGTGGGAATGCCCCATGGTCCGCCCCGTGCCATAAGCCCCGCCTTCTGGCGTAAAGGGTTCGGTCACGAAGGCAAGTGTCGCGCCAAGCTGGGTCAGCATCGCTTCCAGCACATGATCGCGGCGGATCAGAAGGCGGTACTTGCCGATCTGGCAGGGTGTGTGCCGGTTGCCGATATGCCAGGCCAGCCGGTTCAGATCGCCGGTGATCTCTACCAGCGGCTCTTCGGCGGGCAGAACCTGTATGGTGCGGCCATCGGCCAGTTCAAAGCCCCAGAAATCATCAAGGTTGGCCACGGCGGGCAGATCAACAAGAAAGCTGTTGCCTTGGGTCGTGGTCAGCCGTTTGCGGCGCATCAGGCGGGCGTCATAGTCCAGAACCACGACGTCAAACGAGGTGGTCGGGGCGGTCTTCAAGAGGCTGTGGGCGGGGGGCAGATTGGGCATTTGCTGTCCTGCGGCATCAATACATGAAATATCGTTGCGCCAGCGGCAATTCTTGCGCTGGCTCGCAAACCAAAAGCTCGCCGTCCGCGCGCACTTCGTAGGTTTCGGGATTGACCTCGATTTGCGGGCGGGCCGCGTTGTGAATCATGTCGGCCTTGCCGATGGTGCGGGTGTTCTCAACGGCCAGTGTCTGCTTGGCCAGACCTAGCGAGGCGCCCAGATTGTCGGCCTGCGCCGCGGCCGAGATGAACAGCACGGCGTTGCGCTCGACCGCGCGGCCATGGGCCCCGAACATCGGGCGGGAATAGACCGGCTGTGGCGTCGGAATGGAGGCATTGGTATCGCCCATCTGCGCGCAGGCAATCATGCCGCCGACAAGAACCATCTCGGGTTTCGCGCCAAAGAAGGCGGGCCACCATAGAACCAGATCAGCGCGTTTTCCCGCTGCAATGCTGCCGATATGGCGCGACATGCCTTGGGCGATGGCGGGGTTGATGGTGTACTTGGCAATATAGCGCTTGGCCCGCACATTGTCGTTTGGACCGGTTTCCTCGGCCAGACGGCCGCGCTGCAGCTTCATCTTGTGGGCGGTCTGCCAGGTGCGGGTGATGACCTCGCCCACGCGCCCCATGGCCTGACTGTCCGAAGACAGGATCGAAAACGCACCGATATCGTGCAGGATGTCTTCGGCGGCGATGGTTTCGCGGCGGATGCGGCTTTCGGCAAAGGCCACGTCTTCTGGGATCGATGGATCAAGGTGATGGCAGACCATCAGCATGTCGAGATGCTCTTCCAATGTGTTCACCGTGTAGGGCATGGTCGGATTGGTCGATGATGGAATGACATTGGGGTGCGAGGCGATCTTGATGATGTCGGGAGCGTGCCCGCCGCCTGCACCTTCGGTATGAAAGGCGTGGATCGTGCGGCCCTTGATGGCGGCCAGCGTGTTTTCAACAAAGCCTGACTCATTCAGGGTGTCGGTATGGATCATCACCTGCACATCCATGTCATCGGCAACCGACAGGCAGCAATCGATGGCGGCGGGCGTGGTGCCCCAGTCTTCGTGCAGCTTCAGCGCGCAGGCCCCGCCTTTGACCATTTCAACCAGTGCCTCGGGACGCGAGGCATTGCCCTTGCCCGAAAGGCCAAAGTTGATCGGAAATGCGTCCAGACTTTGCAGCATCCGCCCCAAATGCCAGGGGCCGGGGGTGCAGGTGGTGGCCAATGTCCCATGGGCTGGCCCCGTGCCACCGCCCAGCATGGTGGTGATGCCCGAATGCAGCGCATCCTCGATCTGGCCGGGCGCGATAAAGTGGATATGGGCGTCCATTCCCCCTGCGGTCAGGATCTTGCCTTCACCTGCGATGACTTCGGTCGAGGGGCCGATGATGATGGTCACGCCGGATTGGGTGTCGGGGTTGCCTGCCTTGCCGAGGGCATGGATCAACCCATCCCGCAGGCCCACATCAGCCTTGTAGATGCCGGAATGGTCAAAGATCAGCGCGTTGGTAATGACGGTGTCCGCCGCGCCGCCCGAGCGCGGGATCTGCGACTGGCCCATGCCATCGCGGATCACCTTGCCCCCGCCAAACTTGACCTCTTCGCCATAGGTGGTCAGGTCGCGCTCAACCTCGATGATGATGTCGGTATCTCCCAGCCGGACACGGTCGCCCGTGGTCGGACCATACATGGCCGCGTAATCGGGGCGGGAAATGCGGGTGGGCATCACAGATCCCCCATCACAGCGCCGTTGAACCCGAACACCCGCCGCCGCCCGCCGTAAGGCACAAGCTGCACCTCGCGCGATTGGCCGGGTTCAAAGCGCACGGCTGTGCCTGCGGCGATGTCCAGGCGCATACCGTGGGCTGCGGCACGGTCAAAGGAAAGGCCGGGGTTGGTTTCGGCAAAGTGGTAATGCGAACCGACCTGCACCGGGCGGTCGCCGGTATTGGCGACCATCAGCACGGTGACCGGCTGGCCCTGATTGAGGACGATGTCACCGGCTGCGGGCAGAATCTCTCCGGGGATCATTGCTGTTTCCGCACAAGATAGACCACACAGGCCAGCACGGCAGCGCCAAGCGCAATCAGCGCCAGATGGTCGGGTTCGGACAGCATATGCAACAAGGTCGCCTGGGAATGGTCTCCCGGATGGGCAAAGGCCGGGCTGGCAAGCATGGCAAAAGCGGGAAAGAGGCGGGTCATGGCTCGGCCTTTCAGCAAAAGGGTCAGCGTATGGGGTGGTGAACGGTCACCAACTTGGTGCCGTCGGGAAAGGTGGCCTCGACTTGAACCGAATGGATCATCTCGGGGATGCCAGGCATGCATTGATCGACGGTGATCACATGTCCCCCGGCTTGCATCAGGTCTGACACCGTTCGGCCTTCCCGCGCGCCCTCGACGACGAAATCGGTAATCAAAGCGATGGCTTCGGGGTGATTGAGCTTGACACCGCGCGCCAGCCTGCCGCGCGCAACCATGGCGGCCAGGCTGATCAGAAGCTTGTCTTTTTCGCGGGGAGTAAGGTTCATTGGGTCTCTCCGGCTGGCCAAACACGGGGCAAAGACCGCCCGCTTAGAATGCGCAATATTCGCGCCAGAATCTGCTTTAGAGGCCAGCCGTCGGTTGCGGTCAGGCGCACCACGCATTTGCCATCCCAGCCCGACACCGCCGCCAGTGGAACTGCAGCCCGCAACGCAGCCACGGCGTCTTGCGCGCCTTGGGCCACCAGACAGACGACGGCAAAGGCGCGTGCGCCATGCAACAGCGCGGCAGAGGGCGAGGTCAGCGTTTCTGGCGAAAGCTGCGTCGTGTCGGCCCAAACCAGGCGACCTGCGCGGCGGATCATGCGGTGATCATGAAACCGGGCATTGGTCAATGTTTCGCCCATCGCTGCCCGGCCAAGGACCACAGTCTCGGCAACCAGACACGAGGCACCCGGTGCAAGATCGATTTCGGTCTGCCGGGACAAATGCGAATATTGGTAAAGAATGGTTTCTTGCGGCATCCAATCCAAATGCGCGCCTTGGCCAACCGTCGCCGAAAAGCTGATCTTTGCAGGGGCTTCGGTGGAGGCATAGGCGCGTTCTGCCGTTTGCGTCGTGGCCAGCACGCAGGCGTCAGCATGAAGATCAAGTCGCAAGGTAAGTTTGTCACCGCCTGTCAGGCCGCCGGAGGTATTGATAAAAACCACTTCTGGCGACATCCCCCGCTGGCTGGGAAGCATGATCTTGGCTGACCCGGACTGATGAAGATCGACAAGTTTGGTCTGCGTTCCAAGCCTCGAAAAAGAGGCGAAAGCCTCTCCGCGACTGCGCTGCATTGAAATTTGGGTCTGTCCGTACATAACCATCTTTCTTGATCGTCGTCAGTACATTGGAAGAGCCAAGCCGAGCCGGGCAAACCCCAAAAAGCTCCAAACAAGGGGTAACTTCGAGCTTCGACACGGCGATGCTCAGGAAATTGCCTCAGATGTTCATTTCTTGGGCAGCAAAGGAAGGAATTGAGGCGCGGCCGGTCGCATTCCAAGAACTTCGGGGGAAACGCCGCGCCACGGCGGTTCAACTCTCATTTAGAATGCCCAAGGAACTTAGGGTCAGGACCCATTGATTTGCTTGAGGCCGCCGTCGCTGCGTGATTCAAGACCTTGAACTGTCGGGGGGCATGATGAGCAATCTATTCTGGTTGACGGACGAGCAGATGGAGCGGTTGAGACCGTTCTTTCCGAAGAGCCATGGAAAGCCGCGAGTGGATGACCGGCGCGTGCTAAGCGGGATAATCTTCATCAATCGCAATGGGTTGAGGTGGTGCGATGCGCCGCGTGAGTATGGCCCGCCGAAGACGCTTTACAACAGATGGAAGCGGTGGGGTGACATGGGGGTTTTCGCCAGGATGATGGAGGGGCTGGCCTCGAAAGGCACCGAGCAGAAGACCATCATGATCGACGCGACCTACCTGAAAGCGCATCGCACGGCTTCGAGCCTGCGGGCAAAAAAGGGGGGCTTGACGACCAGCGCGGGCGCTTGATCGGGCGGACAAAGGGCGGGTTGAACACCAAACTGCACGCCGTCACGGACGCCAAGGGTCGTCCACTGAAGTTCTTCATGACCGCAGGTCAAGTCAGCGACTACACCGGAGCCGCAGCCCTGCTGGGCGGTCTGCCAGCTGCTGAATGGATGCTCGCAGACCGGGGCTATGACGCCGACTGGTTCAGAGAGGCGTTGAAAGACAAGGGGATACGCCCCTGCATCCCAGGCCGGAAGTCCCGCGCAAAGACCGTGCGGTACGACAAACGGCGTTACCGGCACCGCAACCGGATCAAGATCATGTTCGGTCGACTGAAAGACTGGCGCAGGGTCGCAACCCGCTATGACAGGTGCGCCAAGACCTTCCTCTCCGCCGTCGCCCTCGCCGCAACTATCATGTTCTGGCTTTGACGATCAATGAGTCTGGACCCTAGCCCGCCCTGCCCTTCGGCAACGGCATTTCAAACATCGTCGCTCGGCCACGGCCTGCGCGTTTGGACGCATAAAGCGCCTCATCCGCATCGACGTGCATCTGTTCAAGGTCAAAACCGGGATAATTCGCGCTGAGAACCATCCCGATCGAGCCAGCGATGCGGCAGGGTTGGTCATCATAGCGCATGGGTTGGCCAAGCCGATCTATGATACGGTCCGCGATCAGCGACAGCGGGGCGGCATCCGTCTGACCGGGAAAGACCAGCACAAATTCATCGCCGCCAACCCGCGCCACCAGATCGCTGGTGCGGGTTTCTTCGGTCAGGATATGGGCCACTTCGCGCAGCACATGATCGCCCGCGGCATGGCCAAGCGAGTCATTGATCTGTTTGAAGAAATCAAGATCCAGATGCATCATGCCAAAGGCCTGCCCCTGCCCCGCCAGATCATCGAGCAGCGCATCAAGCGCGCGGCGATTGCGCAGGCCGGTCAGCGTATCGGTCAACGCCTGTTCTTCTGCGGCGACCTTGGCCCCGTGAAGCCGCAGGTTCAGGCTGCGCAATTCCGACATGACAGCAGATTTCGCCTCCATCAGGTACAGCATTTCCACCGTC